>JGI994J12354_10002612_pt1 | contig 17342 bp, 20 predicted proteins | sample IntmicLarv3ML3BL_FD_12354 | JGI IMG/M metagenome (IMG submission 12354) | reverse complement strand
CGAATCTTGCAAATTCATATAGAATATGGAAGTCAGTTATTTGCATGGGGGTATAGCTCAGCTGGGAGAGCGCTTGAATGGCATTCAAGAGGTCAGCGGTTCGATTCCGCTTATCTCCACCAGAAAAATCAAGGCTTTTGAGATTTTCTCAAAAGCCTTTTTTATTTGTTAAAAGAAAACCACCGGCTATGCCGGTGGTCAAGCTTAGAGCGCAATTCGTAAAAATCCTCCTTTTGATTAAAATAAAATCGCGGTCTGCCAACTGCGAAAGAAAAATCAAAAGGAGGCTAAAGAGACGGCTCAAGATAAGAATAGTTTAGCTCATACCAAGTGGAATTGTAAATACCACATCGTATTTGCTCCAAAACACCGTAGAAAAATATTGCGAGAGCTGTGCGAATGGAAGCAAATAGGGATATTAGAAGCTGAATTGTGCCCAGAGCACATCCATATGCTGGTACGAATACTACCTAAAACGAGTATTGCGGAGTTTGTAGGGTATTTAAAGGGAAAAAGTATCTTATTAATTCATGAACGTTATGGAAACATGAAGTATGAGTATGGAAATCGAAGCTTTTGATGTAGAGGGTATTATGTGGATACAGTAGGAAAAAATACAAAGAAGATAGCCGAATATATTCAGAATCAATTATATGAAATACCCCCCGGGGGATTTTTATTAGGAGGAATTTACAACGTTAGGACGAGGCAATAGCGAAGGAAGCATCTACAAGAAAGAAACCACTTATAAAGGAATAAAAGCAGAATTATTGGGTTGCTCAAATTACTGTAGGTTATGATGCTATGGGCAAACAAATTACTGGTAAAAAAAAGAAGTGATGTTGTCCAGAAATTAGACGAGCTAAAGCGTCAACTTTCCCAAGATACTTACATACAAAAAAGTAAAATTTTATTTAATGATTTCATGTACCAATATCTCCACACTTATAAGAAATTGCAAATTAGACAAACTACTTTTGACAAGTATGAAAACCTTACAAGAAACCATGTCTTTCCTGCTTTTGTAAATATGAAATTACAGGATTTAAAAACATTTCATATTCAAAAGTTAATTAGTGAAAAGAGTGATTTTTTGGCTCCTGCAACTGTTCGGGAAATACATTTAATCATTCACCAAGCGTTAAATTAAGCTGTTGTAGAAAAAATGATTCCAAGCAATCCAGCCGACAACACCTCTTTACCACGCATTGTTATTAATGAAATTCAGCCACTTAATGATGATGAATTACATAGGCTAATGGAAGTAGCGAAAGATTATCGACTATATCATGCTCTTATTCTGCTGATAGGAACTGGAATTCGTAGAGGTGAACTGCTTGGATTGAAGTGGCAGGATATAAACTTTGGTAATAATACAATTGCTATTTCTCGAAGTTATGTAAAAACCAATATTGGCGATGTGATGAATGAGCCAAAAACTCAAGCAGGAATCAGAGTAATTAACGTTCCAATACTTGTAATGCAATTACTTTGGGAATATAAATCAACACTTCCAGAGAATGCTGTTATGGTTGTTTCGCAATTAAATAGTGATAAACCGATTTCACCGCGTAACTTCTCTCGAATATTCGCAGGATGGTGTGAAAAAGCAAATTTAGAAACTAATAGAGTTCACGACCTTCGTCATATCTATGCTAGTCAATTAATGGCTTTAAATGTACCCATGAAAATGGCTCAAGCGCAACTTGGCCACTCTGACATAAAAACGACAATGAGATATTCTCACTTCATGGATGGAATGCAACAAGAAGCCGCTAATAAATTGAATAACAAACTAGATAGTATTATGAAGTTGACGAAAGAAAATTCGAACCAAATATAACTTTGTAAATCAAAAATAACGGAAAAAAGTTTTTTAGCCTTAAAATTAAAAGAACCACAAGGGCTACAACCCTTGTGGTTTCTGATGTTTTATTGGTGGGGCTAAACGGATTCGAACCGCTGACCTCTTCGATGTCAACGAAGCGCTCTAACCAACTGAGCTATAGCCCCAGTAAATACAGGAATAAGGATAACAAATCTCAGAGGAATTGTCAATCATTCCTTTACATCCATTCACCAATTACAAAGAATGACCCTGTTGCTTTGGCGATTAGTTTGTCGCTTCCTCGTTCACGGATATCGGCTTCGAGGCCAATGGTACGGTTGCCGTTGTGCAATACTGTCGATTTTGCGTAAATTTCAGTGCCTAAAACCGCAGGAGCAAAATAGGTCATTTGAAGATTTAGGGTAACTACTTTTTTGTTGAAGAAGGCACATCCGGCGCCCATTGCAGTGTCTGCAAGAGATAAAAGGGCTCCGCCATGAGCATTTTCATGGGCGTTGCCGTGAATTTTCTTTTCTAAATTCATAGAAAAAACGCAATGCTTTGAGTCGCCGGATTCAAGTTTCATGTTTAGTAAAGTTACATAAGGATTTCTTTCATATATTTCATCAATAAATTTATTTAAAGGCTTCAATTAAATTTCACCATCCCTGAAGTTATTTTGCCGGTGTTGGATTAGAGAATAATTAAAAGTTAGAAGATTTATAGAATTGGTTCCACGACACCGTCAATTCCGGCTAGGGCTAATAATAGCAGGAAAGATTTTTGCGGTGAGCGATAGGTGCCTTCCGGGTCGAACCATTCGCCTATTGTATGAACGCCGCCCTCTTTTCCGCCTCGACCTAAAGTTACTGCAGGAATTCCCATGCAAACAGGCATATTGGTATTTGTGCATCCACCTGCTTCGAGGCGAGGCTCAACTCCAATACATTCGGTGGCTTTCCAAGCTGCTTGTACGATATCGGCATCTGAAGGCTGACTGCCGGCAGGTACATCCAAAATTTTCTTATATTCGACTTTCACGAGCTCACTATTCCAACGTTTATTTTCTTCGGTTGCACCGAGTTCAAAGTTTTCAAGTGCTAATTTTTCCAGTTTCGCGAGTTCATCAGCACTATCAGAGCGCATATTAATTGTAAACATTGCTCGCTCTGCAATTCCGTGTATCGCTTGCCCGCCTTCAATTAAACTAACTGTAAATGTTGTTTTTGGCAATTCCGGCACAATCATATCGGAAAGCTTTCCGATCGCTCGGCCAGCTGCCTGAATTGGGCTTGGCAGGCCGAATTTTACATAAGCGTGTCCGCCAGGACCGGTATAAGTCACTTCATAATTAATAATTCCGGTAGCTTCATATAAGATACTGTCGCAACCGGCACCATCAATGGAAATAGTGCCTTTAATTTCAGGATGATCTTCTAAAAGGTATTTCATGCCACGCATGCCGCCCAGGCCTTCTTCGCCCATTGTACCTGCGAAAATAATATCTCCTTTAGGTAAAATACCAGTTTCTTTAAAGGCTCGTATAACTGATAAATTGGCTGCTAATCCTCGAGTGTCATCACAAATTCCTGGAGCGTAAATTTTGCCGTCTTTTTCGATTGGAGTTACATCGGTACCAAATGCGAAAACAGTATCTACATGGGCTTCCAATAAAACTGTAGGCCCATCTCCTGTTCCTTTTAGGGTTCCCAAAACATTTCCATGACGATCCAAATGAATATCTTCAAGACCTAATTGTGCAAGATATTCTGCATATTTTCGCGCCTTTTTTTCTTCGTGAAATGTCGGTGCCTCAATTGCAACCAGTACTTTTTGCTCTTCGATAGCCCGTGGTTGATCAGCTTCAATAAAAGCCAGTCCTTTTTTTACTTCTTCCATGGCCATTAGTTTTTCAAAAACTGAGGAAATTCCCGGCTTTACACTATAATTGGGCACTTTATTCACTCTCCTAATTTATTATTTTGGAAATATTTCGTTTTTCTATTATTATCCTAGCAATTTTTGTCTTCTCAGTCCAGAATTATCTCTTGTAATAAACGAAAATCCCCCAATAAAATTGAGGGATTGTTCTGTTATGTAGTTTTTACAGAATGTTTCTGCAATACTCATGTTCATAAATATTTTTAAGCTCTTGCAAAGACGAAGCCATTTCTTGCTGCAAGTCAGAAGCCAGTGAATATTCACCTTCTAAAAGAGCTCGTCGTAGACGAGTTAAGAGGCTTTTTTGTTGAATGCTATCTTTGGCTAAATAAAGCCGCAACTCCTCGATTCTTTCCCAGAGCTGTAAGTCCAAATCTGTTGAGGTCGCAGGATCATGGATTTTTTCGCATTGGCGAACTATTTTTAATCCTTCTGGGATTAAGGAAGATAGGATTTCAGTTTTCCAGCGAATGAGAGATCCTGAGACAAACGCGGTCATGAAATCTTCACTGATAGCACCGCCAGCTTGCAGTACCTTAACTTTTTCAGGATATAGTTTTAAATTTTCCATGTTTTCCCACACGGTTGCCGGCGGTTTTCCGAACAGTCGGCTTCGCTCTTCCGGGGAGTAGTCATCGAATACGTCATGCTCGCTTCGGTAAGCTCGGTCAGTTTCTAAATAAAATCCAACTTCACCGGCATTTTTCGATAATTCTTTATCTAATTCCAATGTGGTTTTTTCGGAAGTTATCGCTGCTTTAATGCCGTCCAGCATAGCAAGATACATCGTTGCTACGGAGAAATAAGTATTAGTGTAAGGATTGGGCGAACGAACTTCAAAACGATAGGTATAAGGATTGTTTAGATCACGAAGTAATCCTGCCAGAATAGTCCGGTTTCGCGAGAGAACATCTGGGGCTTGACCTAACGAGGTCACGATACAAACCGGGGCTTCAAACCCGGGTTTTAGTCGATTGAATGAATCGTTCGTAGAAGAAATGAAGGGATTAATTGCTTCGTAATTTTTCAGAAGCCCCATAATGGCGCCGAAACCAATACTGCTCATATAATCTTTGTGGCGATCTTGTGGTGCAAACAAATTTACGGTTTTTCCTGAGGCTAATTTTGCGGTAATACCAACGTGGGTATGCTCACCACTTCCAGCAACCCCCATCACCGGCTTCGCTTTAAAAGTGACTTCCAATCCATTACGGCGGAATGTTTCTTTTACGATTTGGCGAGCTAAGAGCTCATTGTCTGCTGCTTGGATACCTTCGGCAAATCTCCAGTCAATTTCAAGTTGCTCCATGACGTGAGTTAGGTGACCGGCTGAGTCAATTCCTGATTTAACTCCGCCAACTTCCTTGTGTCCCATTTCCGGTCGTAGCCCATAAAGGCGCATCATTTCAACAGCTTGCTCCATGGCAGTCCGAACTTCGCCTTTGGTTCGTTGCCAGTATTGTTCTTGCATCACTTGGGATGCACTGAGTTCTTCGACATCAGCCATCTCGGTAGGTGTCATTACCCAGAATTCCAGCTCAGTACCAATAGAAAATGTGACATCAACGATTTCTTCGCCTTCCAGGTGTTCAAGACCAGAAATTTTTCCGGGTTCTTTAAGTAAAGAGATTAGCTCATTTTTCACATAATCCAATGAAGTTTTTAAAATCGACCGCGAATCAACAAAGCGTCCGTTGTGTCGTAAAAATGAGGGTATTCTGAGGCTTCCTACTGGCCTTCCGGTTTTTGGATCAATATTTTGCCAGTTGTAATCAACAATCCAATTGGCATCACGGTCTGCCAAAATATCCACTTTGGCATTATTCAGAGTAGCAATACCATGCAAGACAACCGATGAACCATCTGTCTGAACTGCACTACCATCAAAATAATCTTCCATGTCTTTGATAAAAGCACCTACAGGAATTTTTTCATCAGTATCATTACCTGCGAGATCAATACCTACTAATGAAACGTACTGAATTTCCGGGTGCTCCTGCAACAGGCGGATGACGTCTTCATCGCTATAAGTACCCGGTTCGATTACATACAATAAGTCTTGATTCATTTTGTACCACTCCTCTTTTTTTGATAAAAATCAATAAAAAAGAGACCCCGCCTAAGCGGAGTCTCCATTGACTCTCTGTATATAGAATAACAACATTGATATATTAAGTCAACTATTTTTTCAGTCGCTTCAAAATTAACTGGTAGCCATCAGCACCATAATGAAGACACTTCTTTACTCTGCTGATTGTAGCAGTGCTAGCGCCAGTTTGGTCGGCGATTTCATCATAGGTATATTTTTCTTCAAGCATTCTAGCGACTTCTAACCGCTGAGCCAATGCTTTAATCTCTGAGATTGTCGCAATATCTTCGAAGAAACAATAACATTCTTCCAGCGTTTTTAATTTTAAAATTGCCGCCATGAATTGGTCGGTCAGCGGTTCTTGCAATTTGGTATTCATTCATTAATATCCTCTCTTCACTGGTATCCCATTGAAGTAGATTTCTTCAATAAATGTGAAAAACCTTTTTTATTTCCGCAAATTTCTCTTTTCCTCACGATGCCCGATGTCAGAACGAAAATAAGCATTTTTAAAATGGATACCTTCAATATGTTGGTAAACAGCTTTTTTTGCAGCTATGAAATTTTCTCTTACAGAAACAACTGCTAAGACTCTGCCGCCGGAAGTAACAATCTCATTATTTTCATCTAATTTTGTTCCGGCATGAAATATAAAAAAATCTTCTTTTTTTTGAAGCCCGGTAATTTCATATCCGGACTGATAGGTTTCCGGATATCCTTTAGAAGCCATAATCACGCAAACAGCAGATTTGTTTTTCCACTGCACATCATCCTCTACAAGAGTGCCGGTCGCACATTTGCAGAAAATCTTCAACAAATCTGATTCCAATAGCGGCATCAATACCTCTGTTTCCGGGTCACCAAAGCGAGCATTAAATTCAATTACTTTAGGTCCATTTGGAGTTAGCATCAAGCCGATATAAAGGCAGCCACAATAATCCAGTTCTTCTTGCAATGCTTTTTCTAATGGTACAATAATTTGAGCTTCAACCATTTTGGCAATTTCAGGTGTGTAGACGGAAGTTGGCGAATAAGTGCCCATTCCACCGGTATTTAATCCAACATCCCCGTCGCCGATTCTTTTGTGATCTTGTACCGGCAACATCGGTATGATGCTCTTTCCATCAACAAATGTCAGCAGTGAGACTTCTTCACCTGTAAGAAATTCCTCAATCACGACCTCGCTTCCGGCCGAGCCAAAGCATTGATCGCCAATCATATTCTGAATTGCTTCCAGAGCCTCCTTATGGTTTTCAGCAACGATGACTCCTTTTCCTTGAGCTAATCCATCAGCTTTCACTACGATGGGGCCTTCCGGCAAGGCATTAATGTAACTTTGCGCCTCGGAGCTATCTGAGAAACTTGCATAATTTGCGGTAGGGATTTCATATTTTTTCATGAAATCTTTTGCAAAGCGTTTTGATCCTTCTAAAAGGGCACCAGCTTTAGCAGGACCAAAGCAAAGTATCCCCTCTTCTTTCAAGCGATCTGCCAACCCAAGCACCAAAGGAACTTCAGGGCCAACGGCTACTAAATCAATTTGGGTTGATTTTGAAAAGGCAACAAGTTGCTCAATTTCATTAACCTCAATATCAACAAGCTCAGCAAATTCAGCAATCCCCGGATTGCCCGGCGCTGCATACATTTTTTCTAAATTAGGACTTAAAGATAGCTTCCATGCTAATGCGTGCTCACGGGCACCGCTTCCAATAAGTAAAATTCTCACAAAGAGCCTCCTTAATGGCGAAAATGCCTAACATCTGTATGAATCATTACCATATCATGTAAGTCTGCAGCATCGGTAGATTCTTGATCTCTGATTGAACCGCCCGGCTGAATTATACCGACGATACCGTACATGCTTGCCAATTCTACCGTATCTCCAAAGGGGAAAAATGCGTCAGATGCCAAAACCGCTCCTTGAGCTCTGTCGCCGGCTTGCTCCAATGCAATTTTGGCAGAACCGACTCGATTCATCTGGCCGGCTCCTACACCAATTGAGATTCCATTTTTCGCAATGACAATCGCATTGGATTTTACATGCTTGACCACTTTCCACGCAAAATCATAATCTGAAAGTATGGATGGATCCGGCGAGCTTTGCTTACGACTTTCCATGTCGAAGCTGGCGCTTCTTGAAGGTCACGATCCTGAACCAGCCATCCGCCTTGTATGCTTTTCCATTCTTTTTCGGCCTGCATTTTCCAAGCCTCTTCTGTGACTTTTAACAGCCGAAGATTTTTCTTTTCTTTTAAAATCTGCAAAGCTTCTTCTGAAAATTCCGGCGCAACGACTACTTCCCAGAAGGTTTTATTAATTTCAGTAGCTAGGTCTTTGTCTACAGTTTGGTTGACTGCTAAAATCCCACCAAACGCTGAGACTGAATCGGCTTCATAGGCTTTTTGAAAAGCCTCATACACCGTTAAACCAATTGCTACCCCGCAAGGATTTGTGTGTTTAATAATTACTGCGGCGGGCACTTCAAATTCTTGAATTAGACGAAAGGCGCTATCTGTATCTAGCCAATTATTATATGATAATTCTTTGCCATGAAGCTGCTCGGCATCTACAAGACTCTTTTGAGATGTCATTTTTTTATACAAAGTAGCAGTTTGACCGGGATTTTCCCCATATCGCAAAACCGATTTTTCAATGCAAGGTACAAAAGAAATTTGCTCTTCTTGGTTCGAGCGCTTTCGCAGTGTTTCTTGAATGAATGAATCATATTCTGCTGTATGAGTATAGGCTTTAATTGCCAATTTAATGCGCATTTGAAGAGATACCTCGGCAGAGTCTTTTAATTGAGAAATAATTAGGGGATAATCTGCCGGGTCAACTGCTATAATCACGTCATTGTGATTTTTCGCTGCTGACCGTATCATGGCAGGGCCGCCAATATCAATATTTTCAATCAGCTCTTCCCAACTTGAATTCTCATTTGCTGCGACTTTTTGGAATGGATAAAGATTTACTGCCACTAAATCAATGGGGCGGATTCCTTCTTGGGTCATTTCGCTTTTGTGGTCTAAATTATCACGGCACCCTAAAATTCCACCATGAATCATCGGGTGTAGCGTTTTTACCCGCCCGTCCAATATTTCTGGGAATCCGGTGACTTCACTGATATAAGTGACACCAATTCCGGATTCTTTCAATGTTTTATAAGTTCCACCGGTTGAAATAATCTCAAAGTCAAGATGAATTAATTCTTTTGCAAATTCAACAACTCCATTTTTATCAGAAACGCTGATTAAAGCCCTTTTGGCTTTTTGTACAGTCATTATTTTCCCCCTTTTCGAATTACCGTTTTTCGTCCTTGAATTTCAATTTTCCCAAGAATAAAATTCTGAATCGCTTCAGGTAATAATCGATGCTCTTCTACCAAAATCCTGTCCGCAAGACTTTCTTCAGTATCCCCTTCAATTACCGAAACCAAGGCTTGAGAAATAATCGGCCCTCCATCCACTTCTTCATTTACGAAATGGACGGTACAACCGGAAAATTTGACCCCATACTCAAGCGCCTGCTTTTGGGCGTGAAGTCCGGGGAATGAGGGCAAGAGTGACGGATGAATATTGATAATTCGATTGGGAAATTGCTGAATAAAATAAGAACTCAAAACTCGCATAAATCCTGCTAGAACGACAAGCTCTGTCCCATATTTTTTCAAATTTTCGACTAATGCGGTTTCAAATTCAATTTGCGAGGTAAAAGCATTTTTTAAAACAGTAATTCCGGTAATTCCTTTACCTTGGGCTCTTTTTAGGGCAAAAGAATTTTCTTTATCCGATAGTACCACTACAATCTCGGCATCCAATTTACAATCAGCAATCTGATCCATAACAGCCTGCAGATTGCTACCACGCCCGGAAGCTAGGACTCCGATTTTCATCTTGCTCATAAATCGATTCCTTCAATCCACACATTTCGATCGCCTGAGATGACTTCGCCAATTTCATAAATGGCTTCACCTTTATTTTTAAATTCCATAATTATTTTGGTCGCTTCTTCTTTAGATAAGACCAGCATCATACCGATTCCCATATTAAAGGTACGATACATTTCTCGCTCATCCACATTACCCCATTCCTGAAGTAAGGAGAAAATGGCCGGAATCTCCCAAGATTTTGTGATTTTCACGCCTAAACCATCAGGCAAGATACGCGGGATATTGTCATAGAATCCGCCACCAGTGATATGGATAAGCCCTTTTATTTTGAATTTTTCAAGAAGTGGTAAGATAAGCTTGGGATATAGCCGAGTAGGAGTCAATAACGCTTCTCCCAATGTGCTTTCTAATTCAGGTACCCAAGCATCAATTGCCATCTTTTTATGATCAAAGCAAATTTTTCGAACTAGTGAAAAGCCATTTGAATGAATTCCGCTCGATGGGATGCCAAGTACAACGTCGCCGATAGCGATGTCTTTTTTCGGCAAGAAATTTTCTTTTTCTACAATCCCTACACAAAATCCGGCAATATCATATTCGTCTGTCTTATAAAACCCTGCCATTTCTGCAGTCTCACCGCCGATCAATGAACAACCGGATTCGCGGCAAGCATTGGCAACACCGGAAACAATTTCTTTAATTTGGTTTGGCTCCAGTTTTCCAACTGCAAGATAGTCTAGAAAAAATAGGGGTTCTGCTCCTTGCGCTAAAATATCATTGACACACATTGCTACTGCATCTTGCCCAATAGTATTATGCTTACCCGTCATAAAGGCAATTTGTAGCTTGGTTCCGACCCCATCAGTCCCGGAAACCAAGACTGGTTCTTTGTATTTTTGGGTATTAAGAGCGAATAAGCCACCAAAGCCGCCTAAATCTCCTAGCACCTCAGGGCGATAGGTTGATTTTACAACTTCTTTGATTTCTTCTACCGCCTGGTTACCGGCTTCAATGTCAACTCCTGCATCACGATAAGAAAATGATTTATCTTGGTTTTTTTCCACTATGGGCCTCCTAATTTTCCTATTTTTTTACTTCCATTGCAGCTTTATGCTCACTGACTTGGCATTCGGTAATGTCGGTTGGATAGATGCCATCAAAGCATGAGGAACACATTCGTTCTTGTTTTTCATCATTTACGGAGTGTAATAACCCTTCCAAGGATAGATAATGAAGTCCATCAGCACCGATAAATCGGCAAATTTCTTCGGGGGTTGAAGTTGCTGCAATTAGTTCTTTACGGATTGAGGTATCAATCCCATAGTAACAAGGATCCGTAATTGGCGGCGAGCTAATGCACATATGGACTTCTTTGGCTCCGGCTTCCCGCAGAAGGGAAATCAAACGAGCACTTGTCGTTCCCCGCACAATGGAATCATCAATCAAAACAACCCTTTTGCCTTCTAAGTTGGCTTTGACCGGACTTAATTTCATTTTAACTCCGGCATTTCGTGAAGATTGATCCGGCAAAATAAAGGTTCTTCCAATGTACCTGTTTTTGATAAGTCCTTCTACATAGGGAATCCCGCTTTGATTGCTAAAACCAATTGCAGCAGCGATTCCGGTATCGGGAACCGGAGCTACAATATCAGCCTCTACGAGATACTCGCTAGCGAGTTGTTGACCCATTCGAAAACGGGATTGCCAGACATTTTGACCGTCGATAATGCTGTCAGGTCGAGCAAAATAAATATATTCAAAGATACAGGAAGATTGTTTTACTTCTTTATCAATGAAATAACTTTTTACGCCAGCCTGATTGATAACTACCATTTCGCCGGGAAGTATATCCCGAATAAACGTTGCCTCAGCTGCATCAAGCCCGCAAGTTTCAGAAGAAATTACATAGCCGCCATTTGAAAGTTTGCCCAAACAAAGCGGACGAAAGCCGTGAGGATCTCTGACACCAATGAGTTTTTCCCCTGTTAAAATAGTCAGGCAGTAAGCACCTTCGATTTTTTTGAGGCTGTCCAGTATTTTTTCTTCAATTGTTCCTGAGGTTGAGCGTGCAATTAAATTTAAAATAGACTCACTATCGGTTGTCGTTTGAAAGATACATCCTTCATTTTCCAGCTGCTCTCGGATATTCTTCGCATTGGTTAAACTTCCGTTGTGAGCCAGGCTAATCAATCCTTCGGAGCTATAAGCAAAAATAGGCTGGATATTAGCGTGCAGACTGGCTCCGACTGTAGAATATCGAACGTGACCAATGCCGGAATGCGCCTTTAAAGAAGGCATTCTTTTCTTAAAAATATCAGTAACAAGCCCCATGCCTTTCTCTACGTCGATGTGCATTCCATTGGTAACTACAATACCGGCACTTTCTTGCCCACGGTGTTGAAGCGAAAATAACCCTAAATAACAGAGCTCCGCAATGGGTTGCTCTGGAGCCCACACGCCAAACACACCACATTCTTCGCGCCATTCCGGCACTATCATTTCATGATGCAAGGCAAGCTCCCCTTCCATATTTGGGATAATTCGCTAACTGCCACGCGGATTAATTCGCTATCATTGTAAGTAACAAGCAGTTCATTTTTCGCAGTCACAGCTCCGGCAACTTGATATGGAACAGCAAATCTCGTCAAAAGTTCTTTGACTTGATCTAATTTACTTGGTGATACGGAAATTACCACTCTGGACTGAGTTTCGCCAAATAAGAGTGCAGCTTCGGATACTTGGCCTGTCAAATGAATCTCTGCACCTAACTCATTCTTAAACAAGGATTCAGCAATTGCTACAGAAAGCCCGCCGTCTGAACAATCATGGGCAGATTGAAGAAGTTTCTCAGAAGCGGCTTCATAAAGAAATTCCTGGAGAGCTTTTTCTTTTTGTAAATCCAGATAAGGCACTTCGCCGCCATCTTCATTAGCAATCAAAAACAGTGCCTCCGAAGCGCCCAATTCCTCAAGAGTTTCACCGAGAACAATAACAACATCCTCAGGTTCCACAAATGCGCTCTGTACCCGATTCTCAACATCTTCTAAATTTCCAACCATACCGATCGTCGGGGTCGGGTAAATTGCTTGTCCATTGTATTCATTGTATAAACTTACGTTCCCGCCGGTCACAGGGGTATTTAATTGGCGGCAAGCCTCAGCAATTCCATCGGTAGCTTGAACAAATTGCCAATAAATCTCCGGTTTTTCCGGATTTCCAAAGTTTAAGCAATTTGTAATTGCCAGCGGTTTTCCGCCACTACAAGCTACATTTCTTGCAGCTTCGGCAACTGCGATTGCTCCGCCCCGCCATGGATCCAAGTACACGTAGCGACTGTTGCAATCAGTTGATAAAGCCAGTCCCTTTTTGGAATCCGGCAATCGAAGTACAGCTGCGTCACTTCCGGGGCGAACAACTGTATTAATACCGACCATGTGGTCATATTGCTCATAAATCCATGCTTTTGAGGCAATATTTGGTGTACCAAGCAATTTTTTCAAGAGCCCGTTCCAGTCCCCATAATTTTTTAGAGGCGAAACATCCATTTTTTTCTTCTCCTGAAAATAGGCCGGTTCTTTCCATTCACGGATATTTACCGGGGCTTTATCGGTCAAAAGCTCTGCGGAAACTGAGGCAATTACTGTATTTCCTTTCCGGATTTCAAAATTGCCATCTCCGGTGACTTCACCAATCGCCGCAGCCGAAAGATCCCATTTTTCAAAAATCTCAAGCACTCGGCTTACTTTTTCCGGCTTTACTACGAAAAGCATACGTTCCTGGGATTCGGAAAGCATGATTTCCCAAGGCTCCATGCCCTCTTCACGCAATGGAACTTTTTCAACATCAATATATAATCCACTGCCGGCTCTTCCTGCCATTTCAGCGGCCGATGAGGTCAATCCGGCTGCACCTAAATCCTGAAGCCCGATTACCGCATCTTCTTGGAGAACTTCCAAAGAAGCTTCCAAAAGAAGTTTTTCCATAAAAGGGTCACCTACTTGAACCGCCGGCCGTTTATCAGGATCTTTATCACTCAATTCTTCCGAAGCAAAGCTAGCTCCTTTGATGCCATCTTTCCCGGTTCGCGCACCGACTACCATTACAACATTACCGATGCCTGTAGCAGAGCCCGTGAATATTTTTCCATCTTTCAACATTCCCACGCACATTGCATTTACCAGCGGATTTCCTTGAAAAGACGGATGAAAAAAAACTTCGCCGCCAACCGTTGGGATTCCAATGCAATTACCATAACCGGAAATCCCGGCAACTACACCACTAAACAAGCTTTTGATTTTCTCATCTTTTAATTCTCCAAAGCGCAGGCCGTCCAAAAGAGCGATTGGTCTTGCACCCATTGCAAAGATATCACGAATAATCCCGCCCACACCGGTAGCGGCACCTTGATAAGGCTCAATTGCCGAAGGATGATTGTGACTTTCTAGCTTAAATGCAATTCCAATGCCATCTCCGACATCAACAACTCCGGCATTTTCGCCCGGTCCTTGCAGAACTTGCTGGACCCTCTGTAGGAAATTTTCGCAGTTGAGATTTGGAATTTTTATAACTGCAATGCTCTGACCACATCACGCCAAATAAAGACAATTCCAGATAATTAGGTTCTCGATTTAAAAGACCTTTGATTTGCTCATATTCGGACTCATTCAAGCCATGTTCAAGCCATACTTTTTCCATTATTTTCCGCTCCTTCCATTAAACATGGATTGAAAAATCCCTCGGCCATCAATGCCACCCAAGATATTTTCCGCAAATCTTTCAGGATGAGGCATTAATCCAAAAACATTTCCGGCCTCATTTATGATCCCGGCAATATTCCCTTTCGCCCCATTGGGAGAAGCTTCTTCAATAATATTCCCATTGGCATCAGAATAGCGTAATAAAATGCCCTCACGATCAACCAATCGCTGATAGTCTTCATCACTGATTTGATAATTTCCATCTGCATGAGCAATGGGGAGTTTAATCACTTGTCCTTTTGAATATTCCGATGTAAATACAGTCTGATTTGATTCTACTTTAAGATAAATGTCCTTACAGATAAAATGCAGTCCTTTGTTTCTCAAAAGTGCCCCGGGAAGTAAGCCGGCTTCTGTCAAAATTTGAAAACCATTGCAAATTCCGATAATTTGGCTACCTCGTTTTGCCAAGCGCTCAACTTCTGCCATGACCGGTGAAAATCGGGCAATCGAACCGGTACGCAAATAATCGCCAAAGGAAAAACCACCCGGTAGGATTACAAAATCATAATTATCCAAAGAGGTTTCTTTATGCCAAATCAAGTCCGGTTTGATTCCGGTAACTTCGTGAAAAGCTCGCTGACAGTCAATGTCGCAATTCGATCCCGGAAAAACAACTACCGCAGCTTTCATCATACTTCCTCCAAAGAAAATTCATAATTTTCCATGACCGGATTCGCTAAAAGCTGATCAGCCAATTTTCTTACTTCTGCTTCTGCTTCTGTGCGGTCTGCAACATCAATCGTTAATTGAATCATTTTTCCAATACGTACATCGGAAATTTTAGTATAGCCATGACTTTTACAAGCTCTTTCAACAGCTGAGCCTTGCGGATCCAGTACCCCATTTTTTAATGTAACAAATACCTTTGCATTAAACATTCTTATTCCCCTTTCAGCCGTTTCCAGATTTCTTGATAAGCTTCTTCCACTTTCCCAAGGTCTCGACGAAAACGATCTTTGTCTAATTTTTCTTTTGTAGCGGAATCCCATAGACGGCAAGTATCCGGTGAGATCTCATCACCCAACAAAATCTCATCGTTTAATTTTCCGAATTCTAATTTAAAATCGACCAAGGTAATATTTCTTGATGCAAAAAATGATTTTAAGACTTCATTAATTTTTAGCCCCAATGATTCTAAAATCGTGAGCTCTTCGGGGGTTGCGATTTTCAATGCGGCAATGTGGAAATGATTGACCAATGGGTCGCCTAAATCATCATCCTTATAGTAAAATTCAACAATCGGCTCAGGAAGTTCCGTTCCCTCTTCCCAGCCCAATCTTTTCGCTAAACTGCCGGCAGCGACATTTCGTATTACAACTTCCAGTGGAATAATGCTTAGCTTTTTGACCAGCATTTCCCTCTCGCTGATGTTTTGTACAAAATGAGTTGGAACACCCTCTTTTTCTAAAATCTCAAATAGAAAAGAAGAAATTTTATTATTTAGAATTCCTTTCGAAGTAATCTGCCCTTTTTTGAGTCCATTAAGGGCTGTAGCATCATCTTTATAGTAAACAAGAACCTCATCTACTTTTTCAGTAAGAAAAATTTGTTTAGCTTTTCCCTCATAAATCATTTCTGTCACTTCCATGCCCTCATTTCAATTTATGTTGTAGAGATTGGTTTTTCTCAAAGACCTGTTTAGCCTGATTTTCTCTGAATAAAATCAATTTTTCTGCTAGTGAATCGTCTTTTAAAGCTAAAATGGATAACGCGTATAATGCAGAATTTTTGCCGCCATCAATTGCCATTGTACCGACTGGAATTCCTGATGGCATTTGCACAATGCTAAGTAATGCATCCATTCCCTTTAGGGCAGACCCTGAAATGGGAACGCCGATTATCGGCAGTGTTGTATAAGCAGCAATGACGCCTGGTAAATGTGCTGCTGCACCGGCTGCTGCAATAATAACATCAAAATTATTTTCTTTTGCACTTTGAACAAATTTGTGGACGATTTCCGGAGTTCGATGAGCCGAAGCGACTAAGACTTCAGTTTCAACACCAAATTCTTTTAAAACCTCATACCCCGGACTTAAAACCGGCCAATCTGAATCGCTTCCCATAATGATCGCAACTTTTCCCATGCTATTTCCTCCCTCTGATTTTGTGTAAAAAAAAGAACCTGATGTGTAGCCATTACACACAACAAGTCCTTATTTTTTTATGATTGATTCCCGCAGTAATCGCATGCTTTAGAGAAATCGATATTCCTTCAACCATAAGTTGGTGAATATGAGTAACAGTTAATACCACAAACAACAAACCGGAGACAAAAACTGCCCCCAATGCAACTTGCCAAGGCATTCCCATGCCCAAAGCAACAGTTAAAGCACCTAGTACAAGAGCAAGCAGATTATTCACCTCTGCGGCACTTAAAATACTTGGAATTACACACAGAATGCAGGTCATCATCATAAAAGTAGTGATTCCAGCCATTGCCCCGGTGCGACCATTAGTATTCTTGCTGGTAAGGCTAAAAAGACGCTCTAACATCGAATGATTCCTCCTTGAATTTTGAAAACAAAAAAAGCCCTGACGAGAAGACTTCGCAATATTAGGTACGAAACCTCCCCGCCCGGGCTTTTATCCCATCGGTGTGGCACACCGTTGTGCCTGTACCGCTCGGTCGCAGCCGTGAAACACGCGGAACCCTAGGTACACTTTCGACTCATGCAGAAACGCTACAGAATCTATACCCTTATTCTAAATTCTTATCCTGCACCTGTCAATAGATTTGTCGAACTTTATTTTTACATTTATATTTTTTATTCGGGTTTTACTGTGACTTCTTTTAGACTTTATCTTCTGTTTTAATAATACATTTAAAAACAATTG
>JGI994J12354_10002611_pt1 | contig 17343 bp, 19 predicted proteins | sample IntmicLarv3ML3BL_FD_12354 | JGI IMG/M metagenome (IMG submission 12354) | reverse complement strand
ACCATTGCGCTGCCGCATCCCATAAAGACCAGGACCAAGGTTCCGATGAATTCTGCAATATACTTCTTCATGTTTTTCTTCACTTCCGTTTTCTGACTTCACTCCCGCTACGTAGTTACGGGAGGTTTGTGTTATATTGTACACGATCCGACCGACATATCTTTCACAATATCGGTCGAGTGCATCAATATAGAATCCCAAATATCGGGTGAGATTTTAAAACGTGTGGCTGTTGGCTGCTTAAAGCGACGATGTGTTCGTAATCCAGACGCTTCTTTGGTCATACCGTTGCATCGATCGCTGCTTTTCATGCGCTGTTTTTAATATTCCTTTAAATGATTCATTTATGATGTCAGAAAAAGAACACAAAGATGGATTCAGGATCCTTTCGATCTGTGCACAATTGATCATGAGTATCATGTTGATCGCATCCCTGCTCTATCATCTGGCAGATGAAGGGTTGTCCACCTTCCTCGGTTACGAGATAATAGTGCTGATAATCGTACTATATTGCATCATCGCCTTATATTCCAGCTTCAAAGGAAAATCGATAGCTATCCTCATCGTAGGCGCGGTGATCTACTTTGTGATCGGCACCCTGGATCTGTATTTCCCCAGCGGACTGACCATCAGTCTTGTGCACATACCGGCGGAAGAACTCGTTATAGCCAGATGGTTCATTCTTCTCGCGGTCGGGAATATCGTCACGGCAATACTCACGTATCTCAGCGATAAGAAAAGAGAATACGTCCTCAATATCTACGGGATCGTTTTCATCGCCGTTTATGCGGTCGCGTTCATCGGACTGCTGATATTCATGGGATACCCCACATTGAATTTCCCCTCCGCGGAGATCACCATTTAAGATCCGAATACAGAAGAAGTTTGGGTAGGCGTAACGCCTCTCCGAGAATCATTCCCATTCGATCGTTGAGGGAGGCTTATTCGTAATATCATAGACGACCCTGTTGATCCTGTCCTTCATCGTATTGGTTATGCGCATCGATATCGTATCCAAGACATCCAGGGGCATCTTCGAATAAGTTGCCGTCATTCCGTCGACCGAAGCCACGGCGCGTATAACTACCGTCTTCCCGTAAGCTCTCCTGTCTCCCTGAACGCCGACCGATCTCGTCGGCAGCAGAACCGCAAAATACTGCCAAGGCAACGTCATCTTACCCGCACTCGATGCCTTTTCTATCTCATCCTCAACGATGAAGCATGCCTCTCTCACGATCTCGATGTTCTCCGGTGTGACCTCGCCCAGACATCTTACCGCCAAAGCGGGGCCGGGGAATGGTTGCCTCTCGGACGATCTGACCTTCAGCAGCCTGGCGACTTCCCTTACTTCGTCTTTGTAGAGATCCCATAACGGCTCTACCAGGGTCATGTTCATCTCTTTGGGCAGTCCGCCCACATTATGATGTGATTTTATCGTGTCTCTTGTCCCGTCCCCGGATTCGATCCAGTCGGGTGCGATGGTCCCCTGAACAAGGAATTCCGCCTTGAACCCTTTGGCCTCTCTTTCGAACACTCGGATGAACATCTCGCCTATCGCTTTTCTCTTCAGCTCCGGGTCGATCACATCCTTCAGCGCGGAGAAGAACTCAGCGCTTGCATCGACTATCTTGAAATTAATGCCCATCTCCGCGAGCATTGCTCTGACCTCTTCGGTCTCTCCTTTCCTCATAAGGCCTGTGTCAACGAACACCGCAAGCAGTCTGTTTCCGACAGCCTTGCTCGCAAGTGTTGCGGCAACCATGCTGTCCACTCCGCCCGAACATGCTATTATCGCATTGCCTGTTATCTTGGAAGCGATTGATCCGACTGCCTCATCAACGAATTTCTTAGAATCAAACATTTGAACACACCTGTTGCGAATCTGCAATGACCTTCTCTGCCATTTCCTTCCTGTAATCTTCGAGCTTCTTCCTCAATTCCGGGTCGCTGACCCCGAGTATCTCTACCGCCAGGATCGCTGCGTTGTCCCCGCGGTCCAGACCTACCGCCGCCACGGGTATCCCGGGAGGCATCTGCACTACCGAAAGCAATGCGTCGAGATTCACGTTCCCGCTGACCGGTACTCCGATGACAGGTTTGCATGTGAATGATGCCACCACGCCGGGAAGAGCTGCCGAAAGTCCGGCAATTGCGATAAAAACCTCCGCATCGGAATTCCTTATGATGTCTTCCACTCTGTGAGGCGTCCTGTGGGCGGATGCCACCGCGATCTCCCTTTCGACCTTGAACTTATCCAATATGGTCAGTGCTTTTTCGGCTACCGGGAGGTCACTTTTGCTCCCCATTATCAACAAGACCTTTCGCATCAAAAAGGCGACAGAATGAAAGAATAAAAACCCACCGTAGAAAACAATGAAAGAGAAAGAGTTTGAAATGTATTATTCAGCTTTTCAGAACAACGACCAGGAATATACCGACGGCAACGAGTGCGCCGATGACGACTGCGATCACATTGATGAGCGCATCGTACATTACATCCCATGCCGCGACGTCACAGAACGGTTCAATGGTGCTGAACCCAACAAGATAGGCCCATACCACACATACAACAAGTCCGACGGCGAACATGACTCCCCCGTAGGCCCTGTTCTTTCCCGCTCCGAAATAAGCGGAAAAGATACCAGCTACCATCATTATCAAAGCAAATACGAAAATGATGATTGTCAAGAAACTCCAGATATCAAGATCCAATTTTCCAATCCTCCAATTCAATCCGAAATACGAATCACTACTGGCACTGATACATGATTGTTATTATTAAACTTTTTAGTACGCCGGCGTCCATCCGATGACATCGGCATTAAATGGATGGATGCTATATCCCTAATATGAACTGTTGAACGATGTGTTCATAAAGATTTGTGAGAAAAATCTACACAAGTATTAAAGTAAAACTAAAGAGTTATATACGATATGTGTTTACGGTTGTATATAAGATAAGACCTACCTTGAGGAATAATGAAATGGACTTTTTGGGAACTGTGGACGAGATCACTAACGAAGGACGAGTCGTGGTCAGAAGTTCGGTCCTCCCGGAAGTAGGGAATGCTGTTTTCGATTCCTCCAGCAAGAAAATAGGCACTGTAAAACGTATATTCGGTCCCGTTGACGAACCTTTTGTCACAGTAAATTTGGACAAGGGGATCTCACCTGAAAAACTCAAAGGGAAAGACGTATACACAACAGGGAGAGCTCACAATGGCAAAGATAAGAGAAGGAACAGAAGAAATTGAGGTCTGCCCCGAATGCGGAAGTCACCACCTTGTTCGTGACTACGAGAGAGGGGAATTGCTGTGCGAGGATTGCGGATTGGTCTTGGATGACCAGTTCATCGACCAGGGTCCGGAATGGAGGGCCTTCGATGTGGAGCAGGGAGAGAAGAGAGCGCGTACAGGTGCTCCCATGACCTACACCATCCACGACAAAGGTCTGTCCACCGAGATATCGTGGAAGAACAAGGACAGTTACGGCAAGAGCATCCCTACGAGAAACAGAGCTCAGCTTTACAGGTTAAGAAAATGGCAGAGAAGGATCCGTGTTTCGAATGCGACCGAAAGGAACCTCGCGTTCGCTTTGTCGGAACTTGACAGAATGGCGTCCGCAATGGGACTTCCCAGGAATGTAAGGGAGACCGCCGCCATGATCTACAGAAAGGCCGTGAACAAGAACCTGATCAGGGGAAGGTCCATCGAAGGTGTGGTAGCCGCGTCGCTTTATGCGGCATGCAGACAGTGCGGTGTCCCGAGAACATTGGACGAGGTCGCGGGATCCAGCCGTGTCGGAAGAAAAGAGATAGGCAGAACCTATCGTTTCATGACCCGCGAGCTCAAGCTCAAGCTCATGCCGACCAAACCTCAGGACTACGTCCAAAGGTTCTGTTCCGAACTGAAGTTAAGCGGAGAGGTTCAGAGCAAAGCGGCGGAGATCCTGAAGGATGCTTCCGAGAAAGAGCTCACATCCGGACGCGGACCCACGGGAGTGGCCGCCGCGGCGATATACATCTCTTCGATCCTTTGCAACGAACGCAGGACCCAGAGGGAAGTTGCCGATGTTGCGGGAGTCACGGAAGTGACCATAAGGAACAGGTACAAGGAATTGACCGAGAAGCTCGGTATCGAGATCACACTCTGATCCTTTCCAAAAAAACTCTTTACAAAACACTTATTTTTAAGGCCTGAACCATTTGAATTCTAGATATTCCACCGTTTTTCCGACACGGCAGAACAGGATCTCTTTCTTCACACCGCCCGACAACCTGACTGTGCGGGAGATCTCTGGCCACATTACCACCTTGGATTCCGGCACGGCGTGGACAAGATACCTCGCATGGCTCTCGTCCGGCGATCCTTCGTAAACTCTGAAATGGGTTCCGTACTTGAATCCGGTCTTGACGATCAAACCTCTCTCCTTCAGATCCCTGAAGGCGTTGAGGCGTATGCTGAACTCCTCCTGAGTATCCACTCCGATGGATATCAGATCCTTCTCCGAAACCGATTCTCCGGACGAGAACACCACGTCCAGTTCCCCCCTGCTCATGAGATAACAACTCTCTATCAACGACAGCTGCAATACCGAACCCATGACCTTCCCGTAATATCCGCTGTTCCTCAGCGAATCTATTCCGTCCTTATCGAATACGAATACTCTGTCGCTGATGAAATGCCCTTTGACCGGTTTGTGACCCTCCGAAGATATTGTCCTTCCCCGGAGGTTCTTTGACGACATGTCGTAATATGTCAGATCCCCTTCTTCGTCCACAACGCCGTAAAGGAGTCTCTTTCCTTTCTTCTCCGTTTGACTTACCTCTTCTGAAGAACTCGACAGATCCAGCGCCGTCCTTTCCGATACCGCACGCACAAGGTACAGCGGGCGCGAATCACTCATCGTGGATCCTCTCGGAAAGACCGAAAGATCGAACTTTCCGCTTTCCGGTTTTACAACGAATCCACGCTGCCTTATGTCCCTGTACACTAAGTAAACAATATCAAAATCCTCATGGACCGAAGAAGAATATTCGAACATCTCCTTGAAGGACATGACCCTTCCGTCCTTCAGGATCTCTATCCGCTCGCATTCCAAAAGAAATGTTGCTTCCACCAGATCCAGCTCGGAACCGCCGCCCTTCATCGGATAGCCAAAGTTACCTTTGTTGTAAAGCTGACTTCCTTCTTTTTGGTCTTCGATAATGACCGCGTCGTCTTCGAGTACACCCGGCATTTGACTATAGTAAATGCGATACGTATTTTATTATTCCGTTATTCCGAAGGAAAATCATGATGACCCTGCACGACACACCGTACAACCTTTACATTTTCTCGGAAAATAACATGAGACTGCGTTTGGTAAGTCTCAATACATTCCGGTGTTGCACAGAAACAAAATATTATTCCTAATCGTAGTACGCGGAGTTAAATACAAAAAATGCTATGTTTTTGCGGTGAGAGATTAACGGTCTCCGAGGAGACCGGATCCATTACGTGGATCGGTCGATCCCCATCAAGGAATCTCAAGCATAATCTCTATGATCATGTTGGAAAACTTGATACGGATGATGAGGACATATCCTCGGTCGTTAGTGATATTATCACCTCCCACCGGGGCAGTCCCCGTCGTGCCGGTTGTGGTGAACCGACATGTCGGGGCTCACTGCCAAACGGCAGTCTATCAGTGTTTCTTTCTCTTATTAACGGTGAGTGCTACAATTAATGAGTTAATTGTTTCATTTCGAATATACGTTGTTTTTCAATAACGATTATCAACTGTATCTGGTGAGAGAAATAAAACATAAAGAGTTTAGAAGAAAGTGCTTTTACACTGACGACGACCGAAGTGTGTTTGTCAGATACTGATCATATCCATACAGATCCAGCATACCGTGCCCGGACAGACAGAACACTATCGTTTTTGCCTCTCCGGTCTTTTTGCACTCCAGCGCCTGGTCTATCGCCGCCTTTATGGCATGACATGATTCCGGGGCCGGTACTATGCCTTCCGTCCTTGCGAAGGTCACCCCCGCCTCGAATGTTTCTGTCTGGTCGTAAGCTTTGGCACTCACCATTCCTTTCTCCATGGCCGCCGAGATCAGAGGAGACATTCCGTGATATCTCAGACCGCCTGCATGTATACCTTTGGGAATGAACTCATGACCCAGCGTATACATCATCAGCAAGGGGGTCATACCTCCGGTGTCCCCGAAATCGTACCTGTACTCCCCTTCTGTGAGACTCGGTGCGGCTTTGGATTCCGCGGCGATGAACTCGCATTCCGTTCTGCCTTTGATCTTCTCTCCCAACAACGGGAAAACGAATCCTCCGAAGTTCGAACCGCCGCCCGCACAAGCGATGAGGTAATCCGGCTCTATCTCGCCGATCTTCATCTGTTCGATCGTTTCCAGACCTATTACCGTTTGATGGAGGAGAACATGATTCATCACGCTTCCCAGCGAGTAACAGGTGTTCTCATCCTTGGCTGCAAGTTCGCACGCCTCTGATATAGCTATTCCCAAGGATCCTGATGTGTTCGGGTGCTCCTTCAGGTATTTTTTTCCGAATTCCGTGTATTCGCTCGGAGAGGAGTAGACCTTTGATCCGTATGTCTGCATCAGAACCTTCCTCAACGGTTTTTGTTCGTAACTTCCCTTGACCATGAACACCGTGGTGTCGATGTCGAAGAGATTGGAGACCATTGCCAAGGCGGTTCCCCACTGTCCCGCGCCGGTCTCCGTCGTGAGTGTATGTATCCCTGCCTCCACGTTGTAATACGCTTGTGCCAGCGCAGTATTTCCTTTATGACTTCCGAGAGGACTCATGTCCTCCCTTTTGAAGTATATCTTCGCAGGTGTCTTGAGATAGGCTTCCAATCTGCGTGCACGCTGAAGCGGAGCGGGACGGTTCAGATAGATCAGATTGTCCCTTATCTCCTCAGGGATCGCTATGCAGCGTTCGACAGACCCTTCCTGTCTGATTATCTCGTCACAGAATATCGGAGAGAAATCTTCCGGTGTCGCCGGTTTTCCCGTACCGGGATTCAGCGGCGGAGGAAGAGGTGCAAGGTCTGCAGCCAAATTATACCATTTTTTCGGAATATCTTCAGGTGAGAGATCGATCCGCGTGTCTTTTTCTATTGCCATACTTGCTCAATTATATTCATCTATTTAAGTTTATGTACATTGATGTACAATAATATTCATTGTGTTGATCTTTAAAAATAATTTGAGTCGCGATCCGAATGATAAAAGTGCATGCAATAGACGATGTTTGGAACATAGTTTATATATCAATAAACCATTAACTTAAGGTTGATAACTATTTGTTAACAACTAAGTGAGAATATGAACGACATAGACACGATACTGTCCATAGTGGAAAATCCGACGAGAAGAAGGATCCTTCAGGCATTGGTCAGAGAACCTCATTATCCTCTGCAGCTGTCCAAAGAACTTGGGATCAGCCAGCAGGCCGTGATGAAAAATCTGGAGATCATGGAGAAGGAAGGGTTGATCACCGGAAAGAAAGAGAACAGCAATAAAGGGCCGGAAAGGACCGTTTACCGTCCCGTCTCGGAGTTCACGATCACCATAGACATGAGAAACGGCATGTTCAGAACAAAAATGATATCGCCGCAATCGAACAGATCGAATATCGAGAACAACGAGAACGAGGATCTGGATGAGATAAGGACTCAAATATCAATGCTGGACGGAAAGATCAAAGAGTTGGACCTCACACGATCGGAACTGATCGACCGGCGTGACAAGATGATACAGAGATTCATGGAGAACGCTTCCCTGGTCACCGACTACGAAATGAGAAGCCTGCTCTATGAAATGCTTGATGAGCCCGACTGGGGGGCTTCGGAGATATCCGAGAATCTCAGATTGAACGAAGGTCTGATCGCAGATATGCTGGATCGGATCTCAGAGATCTTTACAAAGGAAAGGGATGAACAATGACAAACAACAAAGCAATAAAAGTAGCCGAACTCAAACCCGGCGAGACGGGAAAGGGAATAGCGAGATTGGATCCGGAATTAATGGATATTCTTCAGATCAGAGCAGGAGATGCCATTCTAATAGATGGTTCAAAAAAGACCGTAGCAAGGGTACTGACGGGAATGCCGGAAGATGCGAACCGCGGTATCATAAGGATCGACGGAACCACCAGACGGAATGCCGGAACCTCGATAGATGAAAGAGTGGATGTAAAGAAGGCGGCAGTGAAGAATGCCGAGAAGATCACCTTCTCCCCTACGGAAGAACTGAGACTTCAGGGAGGAGAGGCATACTTGACCCAGGTAATGGAAAACCGGGTATTCGCAAAAGGCGACATACTTACGCTGAACGTCATGGGCAACAAGATCGATCTCGTGGTGACATCCTTCTCACCTTCCGGGGACGGAGTGATCATGACCTCGAACACAGCGGTCAAAGTGAGCGATACTCCCGCGTCCCCTTCCAACATGGAGATTCCCAAGGTCTCGTACGATGATCTGGGAGGACTGGGCACAGAAGTCTCGAAAATAAGGGAGATGATCGAACTCCCTCTCAGACATCCGGAACTGTTCAAGAGACTCGGTGTAGAAGCTCCAAAAGGGGTGCTTCTCCACGGTCCCCCGGGAACGGGGAAGACCATGCTTGCAAAAGCGGTGGCCGGAGAGACCAGCAGCAACTTCATTTCCATAGGCGGACCGGAGATCGTAAGCAAGTTCTACGGAGAGTCGGAAGGAAAACTCAGGGAGATATTCAAAGAAGCGGAAGAGAACGCTCCAAGCATAATCTTCATCGACGAGATAGATTCCATTGCTCCGAAACGTGACGAGGTCACCGGAGAAGCGGAAAGACGCATAGTCGCTCAGCTGCTGTCTCTGATGGACGGGTTGAACTCGAGAGGCAAGGTCGTTGTGATCGGTGCCACGAACCGGCCCAATTCGATCGACGAGGCACTCAGAAGACCGGGGAGATTCGACAGGGAGATAGAGATAGGGATTCCCGACAGAAATGGCCGCCTCGAGATAATACAGATACACACGAGAGGCATGCCGCTGGCGGAAGATGTGGATCTTACGTACCTCGCGGACAAGACCCACGGTTACGCGGGCGCCGATATCTCTGCCCTCTGCAAAGAGGCGGCAATGGCCGCACTCAGACGCATCCTTCCGGAAATGGATCTTGACGCGGATGAGATCCCCATCGATATGCTCAACCGCATAGCTGTCACCAAAGGCGATTTCAAAGAAGCTCTGAAGGATCTGCAACCGTCAAGCATGAGGGAAGTCCTGATCGAGAGGCCCAACGTGAAGTGGGAGGACATAGGTGCATTGGAATCCGCCAAGCAGGAACTGAAGGAGGCCGTGGAATGGCCGCTCAAATACGGAAAAGTGTTCGAACACATGAACGCGAAACCTCCGAAAGGGATATTGCTGTACGGCCCCCCGGGAACGGGAAAGACCATGCTCGCCAAAGCCGTGGCAACGGAATCGGAAGCGAACTTCATTGCGGTGAAAGGGCCGGAATTCCTCAACAAATGGGTTGGAGAATCGGAAAAAGCGGTAAGGGAAACGTTCAGGAAAGCACGTCAGGCCTCGCCCTGCGTCATATTCATGGATGAGATAGACTCGATAACACCTGAAAGAGGAACGGGGGGAGACAGCAATGTCTCTGAGAGGGTCATATCCCAGCTGCTCACGGAACTCGACGGATTGGAAACTTTGAACGACGTGGTCATCATTGCGGCGACCAACCGCCCGGACATAATGGACCCGGCGCTGCTCAGGCCCGGCAGATTCGACAAGAGTGTGTACATCGGCCCTCCGGACGGCGACGCGAGAATGTCGATCCTTAAGATCCACACCGCCAACAAACCTTTGGCCGAGGATGTGGACCTGGCAAAGATCGTGGTCGAGACCGAAGGCTGTACCGGCGCGGACATCTCGGCGATATGCAACGAAGCCGTGATGACGGCCGTAAGGCGCCTGATCGAACCGGGAAAGATCCCAACCGATGAGGAGATCAGGGGATGCAAAGTTGAGATGAACGATCTGCTGATGGCCGTGGACAAATTCGGTCCGTCCGCAGCAGAGAAGCTCAGGAACTACAACCGCCAGTAAGAAACAAACAAGAGGGGGAGCGAAGAATGCCCTCGTTCCCTGCCTCTGTCCTTTCCCTTATTTTTAATATTGATGATAATCAATATATTATCAATGGAACATGCTCGATAAATGTGCAGAATACCTGTGACTTCCTGCGCCCTTTTTATATAGAAGAACAACCACTATCAATCATATGAGCAGAGAGGAACTGATCAACACCACCAGAGCTGTACTAGCAAAGGCTGGATTTGACATTTCTTCCGTCATAAATCTTCGAAGCATTTGTTTTGACCTCGTCGGCAGAAAGGATGACACCCTGCTGATAATCAAAGTGCTTAGCAATATCGACGCCTTCTCCAGGGATAATGCCGAGGAAATGAAAACTCTTGCCGAGGCACTCAAGGCAACGCCTCTCCTCATAGGAGAAACGTCCAGTTCCGGACCTCTTGAGCCGGGGATCGTTTATTCCAGATTCAAAATACCCATAATATCCAACGAGACATTGGCCGACCATCTTCTTGAAGAAGTTCCCCCGATCATATTCGCGGCGCCCGGAGGTCTTTATGTGAAGATCGACAGCGAGATACTCAAAAGCATACGAGAGACCCAGGGTATAAGTCTCGGCACTCTGGCGGAAACGGCCGGGGTCTCGAGAAGGACCATCCAGATGTACGAATCGGGGATGGGTGCAATGATAGATGCCGCGCTGCGCCTCGAAGAATTCCTTAATGTACCGATAATAGAGGCTTTGAATCCTTTCGAATACAAAGGCGAGAAGAATCCCGAAAAACATGAGATGACCGGTACGGAACGTACAGAGTCCGTTGCATTGAATCGTATGATGGATATCGGTTTTGCGATAACCCCCGTGACGAAGAGTCCGTTCGAGGCGATAACCCGAAGCCACAGGACTATCATCCTGACGGGTCTCGGTCTCGAGGAAGAGAAACTTGTCCAAAAGGCGGTCATTGCTTCGGAGATCTCAAAAATTGCTGAGAAACATTCCTTGATCATCGTCGAGAAAAAGCGCACCGCGGACAGTATCGAGTTGACTGCCGTTGTGACGACGGATGAACTCAAGAAAATAGACGATCAGGACGAACTTACGGATCTGGTCATGTCCAGGAGTACAAAGAAATGATCTCCCTTACCATAAAGAAATGCAAAGTTGATATAATTCCGATAGTGAAGGGGCTCGTTTCCGAAGCCGATGCCGTACGATCGGCATATGGAAGATATGAAGCTTACGCGGTAGCACTGGGTATCGAAGAGATCATGGCGCTGATAGACAGGGAAAGACTGATTGAGGATCACGAACTCAGCGAATTGGACATGGTGTACGCACATCGTCTGGCTACGTTCGGAGAAGTGCAGTCCCCTACCCCCGCGTTCTGCGAACTGATCGATCTTTGCAAAAAGGACGGCATCGACGTCATACCTCTTGACATGAGCAACAACGAATTCACCACCGTATTCATAAATAACGTCACGGCGACGGAATTCGTAAAAGAACACAGACTGGCAAAAAAGGGGATGAAACGCAAATTCGATATGTCCTCCCCTTCCGCATTCGCGATCGCATGGGATGCATACATCAACAAGGTCAAAGGTTACGCCAAAGTGAGCAGGGTCCGTGAAAAATACCTTGCCGAACAATTGGTAGATATAGCGAAATATCGAGAGTCCTTATTGGCAGTGATCGAAGTGGAAAGAATAAATAGCGTACTAGAGTATGTCAATACGATAGTAAATGTCAAATGAATGCCCTCAATGCGGAAGATCTTGCAATCCCGGCGGTCGGTATTGCGGTTACTGCGGCAGCGACCTCGCATACGAGAATACAAAAAGCAGGGATTCTCTCACAACGATCCTATTAGTCGCCACAATATTTGTTGTGTTTATTCTCATTGTCGAGTTGATCTGTCTTTTTGCAAAAACGCCAGATGTACTTGATTTTCTCGGCGGAGTCTCATTCAGATTGTATTTCATGCTGGTCGATTCGCACGTTACCATATTGTCGGGGTGGACATTACAGGCATATTGGATCGTTGTTGTCGTTTCGATAGCAGCCTCGTCGATGTACGCACTTTACAGATTCGTTAACGCATCAATGAAAAAAGAAAAGACGGAACCGGAAAACACCGGAATGTTCTGGGTTTCCAACTCCATCTGTTTTTCGTTGTTCTTTGCATTGATCATCTCGATCGTACTGTCAATACTAGGTCAAGAGATGACCACTCCCTTCGACGATCGCACAGACGTGGAGATGATGTTCCTCAGCGCAAATGCTGCTATGTGGGAAGAGCTCTTGTCAAGAGCATTGATAATCGGCGTCCCCATGGCATTGGCATCACTGGTTGTTACAAAAAAAGCGTCAGCGCTCAAATGCCTGTTCGGAGGGTTTGATTTCAGTCTTTTTGCGGTCATCCTCGTTGTACTGTCATCGGTATTGTTCGGACTCGCGCATTCGGGATGGGACCAAACCTGGAAGATCGTCCAAACCGGAGTTTTGGGACTGTTCTTAGGTTATGTTTTCGTAAGATTCGGGCTGTACGCCTCGATCCTTCTGCATTTTATCACGAATTATCTAACCTCTTTCGACTGGTTGGGTCTCGGAGGAGATCTTGCGCTGGGACTCGTGGGCCTGGTTTTGATGGGGCTGGGGCTCGTTGTTTTCATGTATTTGATCAAAAATATCGTAAATACCAAAGAAACGATCCGTTCCTTGCCGTTATTTTACGATGGACACTCTCAGAAAGATTAGTTAAAGTGACAGCAGCTTTTCCAATCTCTTTTTGGATTCTACGGCGGATGCCATGCTTTTCGCTTCGATAATGTAGTTGCCTTTGTATCCCTTCAGTTTAGACAAGACCTTGACAAAATCGATGTTCCCGTCCCCGATGGTCATGTGCGAATCCTTATCGCCGAAATTATCGTGAATATGTATGTTGGCGATCCGCCCCCAAAATCTGTCTATGAACTCATCGATGCACCCCGTCGTATTGGCGTGTCCGATATCGAAACAGATCTTCAGGTCTGTTCTGTCGATCAGATGCGAAAGTTCGTCGGGAGTCTGCCCCAGCATGATCATGAATGACGGCATGTTCTCGACCGCCAATGTCACTCCGAGATTGTCGGCTGCCTTCTCCATGATCTTCAGCGAACGTTTCGCGTGGGCGATCGATTCCTCTTTGACATCGGAAAGGACCATGGAATAAATTCCCGGATGAACCGTTATCGTTTCTATTTCCATACGGCTTGCGCATTCCATTGTCTTTATCATGTCCTCCACTGCCGCTTCCCTTATCCTGTCGTTCAGAGCAGCGATGTTCACATCCGTTATCGGAGCGTGAATGGAGTAGGTCATATTGTAGGATGCTTTCTTCTCATTGAATGACCCGACCATCTTTGACACTTCGTTCTTCCATTCCGAGAATATCTCCCAATGACCGAAATGCTTTGACACCTCTTCCCAGATCGTATCCGGGTCCGTTACGGCAAACTGTGTACAGGAAACTCCGATCATTTTACTTCAACTCAACCCCGTCGATTGTTGCCGGCGCAACCTCATCTATCAATGCTTCGGGATCATCGCAGAGGATCGTGACCTCCAACGCACCCAAGATCGATCTCGGTTCGGCAAAGGAGACCTTTCCGACCGTAGCTACCTGTTTATTGAGACGAATGGTTATCTTATCGTCTCTTGTTCCTTTGAACATCATGTTCCTTGTGCTGTCCAATATCTTTTGTTTTCTTATCAGACTCGAAAAGTTCTTCAGATCTGCGTCTCCCTCGAACCCTTTCTCCGTCTCCGTAAGTTCCGCTGCGGGAAAGATCCTCAATATCGCATTCCTGACCTTTTCCGAGTCCTCGCTCGGAAACACCGGACACCACAGTCTTACCGTGACCATGAGCATCCGATGCTTTGTGAATATTTAACCTCCCTCACATGACGGAAAAAAGGTTTTTAGGAGTGTACCCTATAGGGATGGGTATGAGGGCAGAGGTGCTTAACACAGCGGCAAGAAGGAATGTGTTCTTGTCTCCGGATGCATTGGAAATGATACTTTCCAATTCAGACCCTATGTCCTTCATTAATACGGTTCTGACGGCGATGTCCAACAATTCCATGTGGGTTGATAAGAAAGATATCATGGAATTCATTGCGGGAGATTCCGTTATCGAGGAACCGCGCAAGGTCATCACCCCAAAGAACAAGAAACAAGCGGACATTTCGATCATCTCCGGAACGGATGTTACAGGAGATTCCACTTGCGAAGGGAAAATAAACGATTTCGCCGGTTATTTCAAGAACCGATTCTACACCCTGAAGAAGATCATCGAGAAGAAAAGGGATTTCGGGGCCGCAATGCCCATTGAAAGGGCGATAACGATGGACAGGGACACGAAGATAATCGGAATGATATACGACAAGAAGGACACCAAGAACGGGCATGTCACCCTTTCTTTGGAGGATGAAACCGGCACCTGTACGGTCCTTATCTCAAAGGATTCGCCCAACATAAAGGAGATATTCGTTAATGACGAGGTCATCGGTGTTGCCGGAAAGGGTACAATGCGCGGAGATCTGTACATCGCCAACGAGATCATCCGTCCCGACATACCGGCGGGGAATGTCTGGATCCCGTCGGATTCCGTCGCCTCGATAGCTTTCCTCTCGGATGTTCATGTGGGAAGCTCGACATTCCTGGAACCGCAGTGGAAAAAGATGATCGGCTGGCTAAAGGAGAATTCTTACAAAACGGATCTGGATTATCTTGTGTTCCCCGGCGATGTGGTGGACGGCATAGGCATCTTCCCGGGCCAGGAAGATGAACTGAGCATCAACGACATCTACAAGCAATACGAAACGTTCGCGGAATATCTGAAAGAAATTCCGGACCACATCAAAATGATCGTACAGCCCGGCAACCACGATGCCGTGCGGCTTGCCGAACCGCAGCCCGCGCTCAACGAGATATTCACAAAATCGTTCGATTCCAACGTCATTCTCACCGGCAATCCAGTGAGCCTCAATGTTGAAGGAAGAACCGTTCTGACCTATCACGGAAAAAGCATCGACGACTGGGTTGCCAATGTTCAGCAGCTTACTTACGACGATCCGATAAACATCATGAAAGAAATGCTCGTCAGAAGACATCTGTCTCCGATGTACGGAGGAAAAACCGCAATGGCTCCGGAGAAGAAAGATTATCTCGCGATCGAGAAAGTGCCGGATATTTTTGTCACAGGTCATATCCACGGTGCGGGAAAGATGGATCACAAGGGGATCAAGATCGTCAACGCGTCCGCGTGGCAGGATCAGACAGAATATCAGAAGATGCATAACTTCAATCCGAATCCGGCCATCATGCCTGTCGTCCATCTTGGAACGGGTACAACAAGAATGATGAATTTCATGGATTGATTGCTTTTCAATAAACATTCAACTGAAAAATTAACAATTAGCATCAACTCACAATGATTTTATTATATTCTGTCGAATTTTCGATAAATATTATTATTTGTAATGACGTTTGAGTCCTGTGAGAGATAAGAGGGAAAAATTACTACTGGAACTGCTGGTTGGTCTCACTGCTGTAGTATTGATCTCAACCATACTCTGCACTTTAATTTTGTTCGCATACATAGCAATAATTGCATTTTTTGTAATCATAGCAATAGGAGCGGCGGCTGAGATTCTTGTCAAATTAGGAAAAGGAGATTGGTTGTCCTACACCGAACGGTTCAAAGATGGGTCTGAATTAACGGCTGTAAAACTCATAATCGTAGGTACATGGGGTATAGGACTGGTAATTTCGATGCTCTGCATATTCATTATCGGCGCCTTGTATAGCTGACAAAAAACAAAATGAAAACAACTTCTGATTAAAACGGCTCTTCCGCTTAAATTTTAAGAGAAGTCGTTTTCTACATGTCGAAAGTCGTACCTTCGTGTATTTACATAAACTCAATATTTGCGACCTTTTGCACGTTCTTTGATGATTGCCTCGAGGTTTATTCCGCGTAATTTGCAAAGATCGAGATCCATAAAAATCATGTCCTCGCCGGTTTTTCTGTTTTTGCCTACCTTCTTGCGTACCGCCTCCTCGCCAAACAGACCTCTCATTTTGGGCATATCGGATATGGTCAAATAGAGGTGTTTCTCGAAAAGTATCCGAACGACTTTCGCATCAGAGATACAGTCCCAGGGAATGGGCCCAAGCATAATGTCACTGTTGATAGTAAGTCCCATGTTATCAATCACCATCATTTCCTTTCCCGAACGAGTCATGCGACGTAAAAAGAACAACATCACTGCAACACCTACAATGAGAAGCAGTAAGCGTATTATCATCACAGTATCAAGTTCGGTTAATAATGCAATGGCAGCTGCCATTGCAACCAAAACTACGGATATAACAATGATCACTAGTGCCAACAGGGGACGACTTTCAACTACGATCCTCTCCATAATTTGACCCTCTCAATAGATAGTAAACCCAATTGGTGATATTAAAAGTAATCTCCAAATCCCAACTGTTCCATAAAATATGTCTATTCTTCAAGAAGCAAAATATTGGAAAATTAAATGGTTTACATTTCGGAAATGAATATCGCCAGGATTATGACGAATCCCAGGATGAGCATTGAATACGCGATGACCCAGACGACCGTGAAAAGCCGTTTAAGCTTCTTCGGGTCCTCCCTTATCTCGGTCCAGCGCTCATCGAAGGATCTCACTCTGCTGCCGCTCCTTTCCTCTTCAGATGCTTGAGACGGGTGGTGTTCTCCCTTTCCATCTCTTCCAAGCGGAACTTTACGAACCTTTCGGATTCCATGAGCTCGGGTATGATCTTGAACTCCAATGCATTGACCCTTCTCTTCGTCTTCTCGATCTCGTCCAGCAGCTTCTTCATGGTCGTTTCGACCTCGGCTGCTCTGACGAGCGTATCAAGAAGTTTCTCGAAGGCCATTGCCGCTTCCTCGATGTATACCGAAGTTGCGATCACTCCGTAGCCTTTGTCGATCATACTGGTGTGGATCGAGGTTGCCTCGACCTTCGGGACCATCATTCCCATGATGCTCTTGCTTCCCAGTTTGACCTCAGGTTCCGCCTTGAGGGCATATGCCGCGCTCTTGACCGCTATCTCTCCTTCCACTGCGCGGGCGATGGTTATCTTCTCCATCGCCGCTTCGTAGTCCGAGGATACGCCTTCGCGCATCTTCCTCGCC
>JGI994J12354_10002610_pt1 | contig 17352 bp, 11 predicted proteins | sample IntmicLarv3ML3BL_FD_12354 | JGI IMG/M metagenome (IMG submission 12354) | reverse complement strand
TCTCAGCCACGCTCTTTAGGCTTATGCATTTATCATCACTGCCGGCCATCGCCAAATCAACCATGGCACGCAGACCATACCGTCCGCGAGTGGAAACCTTCACGCTCATCACCTCCGCATTTTCATCCCGAGCAAATCCATCGGGATTGTCCGAAGACTATGATACCACGGCCTTCACCCTATGTCAAGTGTTTTAGTCGGAATTCAATTTGTCTTTTTCAATAGCAATTTCCGATAGCATATGATATAATTTTCAAAGCACGATTGGTATGTGCGCGAAAACCTTCGGCAGTAACAGCGCCGTCGCCTCGCGGATGCCCAGCGCGTCGCAGGCGCGATGCACCGCCTCGGGCGCAAGGCCGTATATGTACGCAATATCGTCTCGCGTATGAACCACCGGCGCGCCCCGCTCCACCACGCGCCGATACAGCTGGCAGATATAACTCGTTCCGCCTTGCAAAATTTGGAAAAATGCGGCGCGGTCAATCTTTTTCACCTCCGCGTCTTGTAGCCATGCAGACAGGTCGCGCGGTGCAATCGCCAGCAATTCCGCCACATCGGCGGGCGCATAGGGTGTCTCTGCCTCTCGCAGAAAGATGTCGATTGCCTCCAGCCGCACACGCACGCATGTGTCGTATACATCAAAAAAAGTGCATTTGGCTCTCATGAAAAAACTCCTTTGTTCCATAATACTATTATTATAGAGTCGGTGTGACGCTTTTTCCATATGGAATCGCTGGCAAACCGCAAAAAGGGTGCTCACAGATGAACGTGATTCAAAAATATTTTCGATACAGGCAAAGCCTGATAGACCAATACATCCGCGGCGACATGTCGAAGTCCGAGTATCTCGAGGCCAACCTCGATGCCGTGCTGGCGCTGAATATCCCGCCGTTCCGGCGGATAGACTCGCTCGACAAGGGACTGTATAACTACCAATATTTCAACGCCATGGCCAAGGATGCGCGTGCCGTCAGCCGCGACTTTGATGACTACGACCTGCGCCGCGAGCAGTTCGAAGAGTCTAACCACTACTATCAGCAGAAGGATCAGGCCACGATGGCCGTCCTCAAACTCCTGGATTATTGCGGCGTACAGGCCTATTTTATCAACGTGCGGTCGCAATATTTGAAGGGTAAGCTTTTCGAGATTGTGATTGAAGACTACCAGATGATTCTGCATTCTGCCAATCCGTTGATTTTGAAGAACCTGCGAGAAAACGGCGTGTTCACCGAAGGCATGCGGAAGTCGTTGATTGACGGGTATATTAATCAGAAATATTATTGAATGCCACAGCCTCCCCACCCATACTATCCTTCCTAGAACATGAAAGCCATGTCATTCTTCGCTTCGCGCAGAATGACATGGCTTATGTGTTATTTGTCAACTTACTGCCGGCAAAACAATTACGCCATCACAGCCGCGTCCGCCTCATTCTCAAACTGGCTGTTATACAGGCGCGAATAGAACCCTCTCTGCGCGAGCAAGTCATCGTGCGTGCCCTGCTCCACGATGTCGCCCTCGTTCATTACAAGAATCAAGTCCGCGTTGCGAATGGTCGAGAGCCGATGCGCGATGATGAAGCTGGTGCGCCCCTGCATCAGGCTATCCATCGCCCGCTGAATCAGCACCTCCGTACGCGTGTCAACCGAGCTCGTCGCTTCGTCCAGAATCAGAATCTTCGGGTCAGACAGAATCGCGCGGGCAATTGTCAGCAGCTGCTTCTGCCCCTGCGAGATGTTGTTCGCCTCCTCGTTCAGCTCCATTTGATAGGAGCCGGGCAGCGTGCGGATAAAACGGTGGATATGCGCAACTCGCGCGGCCTCTTTGACCTCGTCATCCGTTGCGTCAAGCCGCCCGTAGCGGATATTCTCCATAATCGTGCCGTTGAAAAGCCATGCATCCTGCAAAACCATCGCGATATTGCTGCGCAGGCTGTCACGCGTCATATCCGCGATATCTGTGCCGTCAATTCGGATGCTGCCGCTATTGAGGTCGTAGAATCGCATCAGCAGCTTCACAATCGTCGTCTTGCCCGCGCCTGTCGGCCCGACAATCGCCACGCGGCAGCCCGGCGCAATCTGCGCGGAGAAGTCGTTGATGATGACCTTCTCGGGGTTGTATCCAAAGCGCACGTTCTCGAATGTGACCGCGCCGCGCACGTCATTCGCCTGCACAGGCGCTGCCGATTCCGCGCTTTCTTCTTCCTCTGCTAAGAAAGCGAACACTCGCTCTGCCGCCGCCGCCGTAGATTGGAAGACGTTCGCAATCTGCGCCATCTGCGCCATCGGCATCGTGAAATTGCGGACATACTGTATGAACGACAGGATATCGCCCACCTCAATCGTCCGGCGTACAGCATAGTACCCGCCCATCACACTCACCGCAACATAGCCCAGATTGCCGACAAAGTTCATAATCGGCATCATCACACCCGAGAGAAACTGCGACTTCCATGCCGAAGAGTACATCATGTCGTTGTTCACGTTGAAGTCCCGCACCGCGCGATCCTCCGCGTTGAATGCTTTCATGACCAGATGTCCGCCAAAGGCCTCCTCAATCTGCCCATTAACATGGCCGACATACTCCTGCTGCTGTTTGTAGTATTTCTGCGAAAATTTTACGATTGTTTGTACGAGCACAAGTGAAATCGGTATAATAATCACCGCGACCAGCGTCATAGGCACACTGATTGTCAACATCATAATCAACACGCCGACCACTTGCATCACCGATGTGACAATCTGCGAAATCCCTTGGTTGAGCGAGTTCCCAATCGTGTCTACATCATTTGTCACGCGCGACAGAATCTCGCCATGCGTCTGCGAATCGAAATACTTCAACGGCAGACGGTTCACCTTCTCGGACAATATCCTTCGGAAATCATACGAAATTTTCTGCGCCACATAGTTCAGCAGAAATCCCTGCACAAAGCTGAACAACGCGCTCAATGCATACAAGCCGACCAGCGTCAACAGAATCCGCGTCAGCGCATCGAAGTCAACGCCGCCCGTGCCGCCCATTTTGCTCACAACACCGTTGAAAATCACCGTTGTCGCCTCGCCCATAATCTTCGGCCCTTGGATAACGAACACCGTGCCCGCCGCCGCAAACACCAGCGACAGAATCATCTGCGGTATGAATGGCTTGAGGTGCGCCAGCAATTTGCGCATCGCTCCCTTAAAGTTCTTCGGCTTCTCGCCTGCGCCTTGCCCCATGCCCGGCGGGCCGAAGCCCATACCGCGGCCTGCTCTCTGCTGCTTTTTCTTGTCCTCACGCATGGCTTGGCACCCCCTCTCCGATTGCCGTGTTCGCATTGCCTGTATGCCCTGCCGCCAGTTCCTCCTGCGAAAGCTGAGACAGCGCGATTTCTCTGTATACCTCGCAGGCCGCCATCAGCTCGTCATGCGTGCCGATGCCAACGGCATTGCCCTGTTCAAGCACCACAATCTGGTGCGCATTCTTAATCGTGCCGATGCGCTGTGCAACAATCAGCAGCGTTGCATCGCCCAGTTCCGCATCAAGCGCACGGCGCAGTGCCGCATCCGTCTTGAAGTCCAGCGCGGAGAAGCTGTCGTCAAAAATATACACATTCGGCTTCTTCGCCAGTGCGCGGGCGATGGACAGCCTCTGCCGCTGGCCGCCCGACACATTCGTGCCGCCCTGTGCAATCGGCTCGTTGTATTTCTCTTCTTTCGAGGCAATGAAGTCAGACGCCTGCGCGATTTCGACCGCCTGCGCCATGTCTGCATCCGAGATGCTATCGCCGCCGAACTTCAAATTCGATTCAATCGTTCCCGAGAACAGCAAGCCCTTCTGCGGCACATAGCCAATCCGCGCACGCAAATCTTTCTGCGCGACCTTGCGAATGTCCGCGCCCTCAAACAGAATCGACCCCGCCGTCACATCGTAGAACCGCGGAATCAGGTTCACCACCGTGGACTTGCCGCTGCCCGTACTGCCGATGAACGCCGTTGTCTGCCCCGGCCTTGCCGTGAAACTAATGTCGTGCAGGACATCGTCATCCGCGCCGGGATACCGGAAGGACACGTTGCGGAATTCTACCACCCCGGCCTTGCGCTCATCAAACGTCTGCCGCTTGCCCTCCGACACATCCGCAATGCTGATGTCCGTGCGCAGAACCTCCGCGATACGGTTCGCAGAAACCGTTGCCTGCGGCAGCATAAACGACACCACCGCAATCATAAGAAACGCCATAATAATCTGCATTGTGTACTGCAAAAAGGCCATCATGTCACCGACTTGCAGCGTGCCCGCTTCAATGCTGTGCGCACCAATCAGCAAAATCAGGAGCATCGTGCCGTTCATCACGACATTCATCACAGGGAACACGCCCGCCATAATGCGGCCAATGAAAATCTGCGTTTTCGTCAAGTTTTCATTCGCCTCGTCGAAGCGCTTCTCCTCGTGCTTCTGCGTGTTGAACGCGCGGATGACGAGGATGCCGCTCAGCGCCTCGCGCATCACAAGGTTCACCCTGTCAATCAACGACTGTATTGTCTTAAACCGCGGCACGGCGATGATGAACATAAACGCCACAACCAGCAGCATCACGCCCACCGCCAGCGCGATAATCCACGCCATGGATGCCTCCGTTCCCAGCACCTTGAACACGCCGCCGATGCCCATAATCGGCGCATAGATGACNATGCGGATGAGCATNACNAGCATCTGCTGAATCCGCTGGATGTCGTTTGTGCCGCGCGTGATGAGCGAGGCNGTNGAAAATTTNTCCAGCTCCGCATTCGAGAAACCGACAACCTTCTTGAACACGTCGCGCCGCAAATCCTTGCCCACGCCCGCCGCGATACGCGCCGCCAGCAGGCTCTCCAGCACCACTGTCACCATGATAACCAGACTCAGCCCCAGCATCTGCATACCTTTGCCGAGGATGTAGTCTGTTTGCAGCTTCTCCAAATCCATCCCCAGCGCCTCATACTCCACCTTGATGGCCTGCGCGGCGGCCTGAACGATAGCCGTGTCTGTCAGCGCCGCCATCTGCGCGCCGCCCTGCTCCATCATCGCGGCGTGCTGTTCAGGGCTCGCCGCAGACAGCGCGTTAACCGCAAGCATGGCCTTGCCGAAGGACATCTCGAACGCCGCCCTGTTCCGCAAGCCGTCCGCCGTCAGCACATAGACATTCTCCGACGCAGCAAGCGGATACTTCTGCACAGCCGCCTCGTCACCGCTGTCAGCCAAGACATATGCCTTCTCGACCGCCGCGCGCTCGTCTTCATCCAAAAAGAACTTCACCTGATTCAATGTCGTTTCCCGCACAGCCTCAGGCATGGCGTACTCAATACCATTCTGCGATATGCCTGTGTTCACAATGTCGGACATATACGCCGGCAGCGACAAGTCGCCGTATGCCTGCAATGCCAACAGCAGAATCGCGCCGATCAGCATCGGCACGAACGGCGCAAAATATTTCGCCAGCTTTGTCATTCAAACCCCTTCTCCCTTAGAACCTGTATTCATAGGACATATCCGACGACTTGACGAGTCTTTTTCCGCCCTGCTTCCTCATCATTCGCTTGCGCAGCCTCTGCTGCGCGGCACTCACTCTTCGTTACGGAGCAAAAAAATCCTTCGCCAATCCGCCGAATAGCCTATGAATACAGTTCTTATATCTTTCTACATTTTCTTTCCAGTATATTACCACGGTAATATAACATTGTCAATCCGTTCATAGAAAAAGATTGAAATTGCATAAGAGATATGCTACAGTGTATACAATACGACTTATATAAACGAAGTTTTTCCAAAAAAGACTGCTCACAAACGAGGTGACTTTATGCCGGAAAAAGACAATACCAAGGCACGCATCTACCGCATCGCCATTGCGCTGTTCAAAGAAAAAGGCTTTGACAATGTAACGATTCGCGACATTTGCGCCGCGTCCGAGGTGTCAAAGCACACTTTCTATTACTATTTCGAGTCCAAGGACGCGCTCCTGCTGGGCTTCCACTCGATGCCCGAAAACATGGAGGCCGCTTTCCTGCAAGATGTTCTCGCGGCAGACAGCCATTTTGAGCAGTATATGTTCCTAACCTCGCGGGTGACGAATTTCTTCCTCGACATGGGCCCCGAAATCAGCAAACGCATCATCTCGCTGAACGTGAACTGCAAGAACGACTCGCTGGAGCGCATCCGCAAGAACAAAATGCGCACGCTGGAAATAGACATTCTGCGCAAGGCACAGGCCGCGGGCGAGATTCGCAACAGTTCCAATCCGGACGCGCTCATCAGCGTCTGTTTCGGCCTGCTTTTCAGCGCCATATTCCACTGGTGCATGGGCGGCGGCGCGTATGACCTGCACGACATCACCCGCGCCGCGCTGGAAAACGCCCTTGATGTCCGCGACGACCTGCGCACAGGCACAAGCGCCGTCATCTGGATGCATCCGCACGCCGCCCCCGCTACATCAGCCCCATCGATTTGAACGCGTAGATAAACAGCGTCAGCGTGAACGCCGAGAGCATGGTCGTCATGACAATCGTTGTCGAGGCAATGGTGTGGTCACCCTTCATCTCAATCGCCATGGCATAGCTCGCAATCGCCGTCGGCACGCCGAGCATCACCAGCAATGTCAGCAAATCCTCCCCTCGGAAGCCGAGGGCATACGCCAGCGGCAGGNATATCAGCGGGAAAATCACAACTTTGAGCGCGGATGCCACGGCTGCCAATGTCAGCTTGGTGCCGCGCTCCTTTAGATTGATGCTCCCGCCGAGGCATATGAGCGACAGCGGCGTCGTCAGCGCGGCGATGTATTCGACAGGCTTCGTCACCACAACCGGCAACGGCACACGGAGGAACGCAAACGCCGTGCCCAGCAGAATGCCGATAATCATGCGGTTCGAGAACACCGCTTTCAGCAATCCAAGTGCGTTCACCTTCTTCGGCGACCCCGAACGCGCAGACAACGCCACAATCGAGAACGCGCTGTACAGCGGCACGACAAACGTCAGCACCAGCACGCCTTTCACGCTATTCTCCTGCCCCACCAGATTCGCCAGCAGCGGCATCCCCATAATCGCGAAATTCCCGCGCACCGACCCCTGCACCAGCGTGCCGATAACCGCCTTATCCTTCACAAAAACCTCCGCCAGAATCCAGACCACCGCAAAGGAAACCAGCGTAACCCCCACGGCAAACAGCACGAACTTCGCATCGAACACCTGCGTCAAATCCGAGTTGTACACGCCCAGAAACAGCCCCGCCGGCAGCGTGTAATGAAACACAAGCGAGTTGCCCGTCTTCACAAAATCCTCGCTGATTACATGAAACTTCCGCATCAGCCCGCCCGCAACCAGAATCAAAAAAATCGGCAAAACCATATTCAGACTAAATAGTAGATTCGCAAACAACCCACCGCCCTCTTTCGCGCATTTTCTATACATTTTAACATCTCTCCCGCGCATACGTCAACTCGATTGGCACAACAATCTTTTTGACATTTTCTACGTATAATCGTATAATGTTATTAATATATAAGGGGGATTTTCATGTCTGCATTCATCCAAAATTTCTTCACCCATTTTGATATAACGCACCCGAACGAGCAATGGCTGCTCCTCGGGCTTCTGGTGACGGCGCTCGTCTGCCTGTTTTTCCGCATCGTTCTGGCGGTCGGGTATCAGGGGCAGAACACCATCGTCGCGCTGACCTCCAGAACCGAACTGAACAGCAAAGAAGACGTTTCCAAGCTGAAAAACGGGCCGTTTGCGCGCGCCGCCAAAGAATATGTCCTGCTGGGCGAGCGCGGCGTCACGCGCATTGACACACGCGCTATTGTGGAGAAAAATCTCCTGCGCATGAATCTTCTGTTCTGGAATTTCCGAAGCATACAGCGCTTCGTCACGGCTCTGGAGTCTGCCCTTCTGCCCGTGGGTCTGCTGTTCATCCTACTCGTGATAGGCAGTCATTCGCCATTTTTTGTGTTCGTCTTGGCCATCTTGTTCTTCACGCGGCTGGCCGCGTCCATTGTTGACTTCAATGTCGCGCAAGAGAAGTTCGTAACGAATACGACATATCTGCTCGACCGCGAGATTGGCCGCTTCTTCCCGAACGATGCCACCTCTGCCCTATTCGCTTTGCGCGAAGAGTTGAAAGCAGGCATGGCGATGCAAAGCCGTATGCTGGCAGAAGCCATGGAGAAAACATGCGCCGCCTTCTCTGACACGGTTGCCGCATCGTTGGAAACCACTGCCGCAGGCATGGAGCGCACCGCCGCGTCCGTCATGGAAAGCACGGAAACGCTTCTCGCAAACCTCGCGGAACAGACACAGTCGCTCTCCGCACCGCTTGCGGACTGGCGCGCCGCGCTCCAATCCACCGAGGCCACACAGCGCGAGCTGAACACCGCGCTGGATTCCATCAACAAGGCGCTCGGCAGCTTCGCAGGCGCAACCGACATCGTGACCCCCGAGCTGGAACTCATGCGCACGCACCAAACCGCGCTCAAGTCCAGCCTCCAGCAATACGAGCATTCCCTGCGCGACATCACTGCGCAGCTCGGCGACTCGCTGGGCAAAATGGTCGATTTCCACCTCCAGCAATCGTATGGCACGCTGACAGACGGCGTGCAGGACAGTATGACCCGCATCATGACAGGCAATAACGACCTACTCCAACGCCTGCAAGACCTTTTCGCCCAGATGCAGGAGCAAAGCCGAAACGAAACCGCCACCATCATGCGAATGAAAGACCAGATGGACATCCACTTTTCAGAGCTAAAGGCAAAGCCGTAGGGGCGGGCCGCTGTGCGCTAATTGATTTACAAATCGCCCGCGCTCGCATTTGAACACCGTATACCCTGATTAGCACCGCAAAGGAGCCTGCCATGAACCTCCTCGACCAATTCGAGCACCCATTGCCGCATCTCCAACTTCATATCGACCGTATCGTCGTCGAGACGGCGCACGGCTGTGAAGGCTCTTTCACCCTAACAAACAGCGGCGGGGCAGAGCTTGCCGGCCGTATTACGAGCAATTCAGGGGCGATTTCGTTTGCCCCCTCCGAATTCCGCGGCAATCATGTCGAAATTGCCTATACACTGCATTTGGACGCATACAACCCCGGCGATGTCCTGTCTGCCACTGCGCTGATTATCTCCAACGGCGGCGAGGCTGTTCTTCCCATCGAAATTCGGATGATGCCGCCCGCCATCACGGCAAGCGACGGCACAATGCTGTCCTCTCTGACTGCTTTTGCAGACTACGCGCAGGCGCACCCCATCGCATCGCGCCAACTGTTTACACAGCCAAAATTTCTGGAATGGCTCATGCGCATGCACTACGAACACATCGAAATGTACGAGCATCTCACGCGCGACCCGAATAAGGAACGCGCCGTGGATCACTTTCTGATTGTAAGCAGGCTGAAAGAAAAGCCTGCCGTCCGCGTGGCAGAAAAGTACATCAACGTCGCCGTCAAACCCAACACAACCGGCGCAACAGGCTCTATCCTTCTGCGACGCTCCGCATGGGGGCACACGGACATCATCTTGCGCCCGCCCGCGCACGCCGCATGGCTGAATCTCAACAAATCGCATCTGTCCGGCGCGGATTTCGCCGCAGACGGCACCGCCGAGGTTCTCTTCATGGCGCTCCCCTCTGCCACGGCAACGCGCAGACAGTCCGCGCGTATCGCCATTCTTTCCGAGGGCGTAGAGATTGATTCAGTATACATCACAGCCACGCGCCCGCCCCTTTTCAGCATCGCCGCCGACAAGGAGACTTATGCCTATGCGGACAACGGATTTCTGCGCGTTCAAAACCACACGGACAGCGATTTAATGCTTGAAATTCTCCCCGCCAGCGCCGCATTGTCCTTCGAAGGCAAGAAATACTTGATTGGCGCACAGGCCGAGATTCCTTTTTCCGTAAAGCTTTCGAACCTGCAAACGGCGCAGGCATCTCTGCGGCGGCGCATCGCCTTTGACGCTGAAATCCTCGTGCGTGCCAAGGCAGGCGACCGCCGCGAACAAGAGCGGTACCGCATTCAGCTCAGCCCTCTGGCGAAAGCCGCCGCACAGGCAGATTCATTCGAAAACACCCCAATCGAACCATAGGAGCGACTCAACATGGATCACAACGCACAGTTCGCAACCCGCGCCGCGGCCTGCGGACGCCTTTATCAGTCGCAGCCGAGGACAAGGCGCGCGCTGATGCTGGCCTCGCGGTTCTGGCTCAACGGACAGCTCTCCGGCGACAAGACATACACCCATAAAGCATATCACATCGCGGCAACAACGCTGGCGCAAAATGCCGCCGACGTGCGCCTGCATTTGTTGTGCGCTTTTTTGTGTATAGAGCTGAACGAAGCGGGCATGGCGGCGACGTATCTCACCGCGTTGAAACCATACCGCGCGGCATGGAAGGATAAAGAGCCGCTTCTCCACGGCGCACATCTCTATGTCTCCGCGCGGCTGGAATGTTTGCATCAGAAGCCGAAGGCCGCCCGCAAGCATCTGCGTGCATTGGCGCAATACAGCGAGGCGCACCCGTCCCACACACTGACGGCATGGCTGGGCGAGCTGTATTTGCATAACGACTTAGATGCCGCGCAACCCGCGCAAGGATACGCCCTTCTACAACAATCCTTTGTCATGGGCAACACAAGCCCGTTCCTTTTCCTCGCCGCCGCGCGATATTACCACGAGGCGGATACCGCACCCCCGCGCGACAGCCTGTTCCCCGCCTTTCTGCGCTGGGCACTGGCGCAGGGGTTCGACCTTTCTATCCTCCTGACCCGCTGGGCAGAGCCGCTGGCGGCGCTCGTGGAAGCTGACCCTTCCCTGCGTCTGGGCAAGGCACTGTACGCCGCCTACGCGCCCGACTGGGCGTTGGGATGCCTGTGCCGGCGCATGATTGCGGACAAAGACACCTCTGCCGAGGCTTTCACCTATTACAAAGCGGCGGCGGCGCGGCAAATTTTTCCGCCAAGGCTGGATGAATTCCTGATTCTGTCGGCATACAAGAACGGCGAGGAGTCGCTCCTTCCGTATGCCCTGACGAGATTCCTGCAAAGCGGCGATCCCGATGCGGCGCTAAAGCCGTTCCTCTACCACCTCCTGCTGACGCGCGCGGAATACGCGCCGCTGGCGGCAGAGGCGCAGAATGACATGCTCGCATTCGGCTGTCACTGCCTCGAACACAAATTAGCCGGCCGCGAATATTTCAGCCTGTACTGCTTCATACTGCAACAGGCAGAGGCGGGCATCTTCACGGACGCGGCGTTGATTCAAACGGCGGAGGCGCTTTTACAGCCCGTCCTCTTCGCCTACGACCTAATGGTGGAGGACGCCGCCGCCAAGCACATCTGGGTATTCGAAAAAGAAAAAACGCAAAGCCGCACATACGACATTCACAACAGCGCCGTGCGCCTATCCGCCGCCTCGCCGCATTTTGAGGCACATTGTTTCGGCGAGGCGATGCACACGTTGTTGCCCGCGCCTATCCGCCGCCAACGGCTCGTGGCAAACGCAGATGTGCGTCTATACCTCCGATTCTTCCGCGCAGGCTTTGCCTCGGCGGAGCTTCTGATTGCGCTGGCAAGCCACTGCATGACCCCGGACTTGAACGCGGACACCTTGCCCGAAGCATTCTTCCCCGCGCTGGAGCAAGCAATTGCACACCCCGACATATCGCAGCCTTTCCGTATGCGCGCCGCGGCGACGCTTGGCAACGCCCATGCCGCCAACGGCGACTTCACCCGCGCGGCGGCGCTGTATCAGGACTTGGACGAAAACGCGCTGGAAGACAAGGACATCGAGCGGATGCTCCTCGTCTTCCTCGATACGCAAAACCTCGCGAAGGCGGCGTTGCTCATTGTCAAGAAGGCATCCTGCATCTCTGACCGCACGTTATTCACCGCCCTCAAGCAACTCGCCGCGACAGGGCTGTATGACGAGCCAATTGCACAGGCGGCGTATGCGCTGATTCTGAAAAGCTGGCACGACAAGGCACTGCTTTCGATTGTGCTGGCGCATTACAAGGGCAGTCAGGCCGAGTGGCAGGCACTGTCCGCCGCGCTGGCGGCGATGTCTGTCTCGAATCAGCGGCTGGACGAAATGATTCTGCAAAACGCCATCTTCACACACATGCCTGACACGGGCGCACAGCGCGTCTTCACGCGAGGATGCGATGCGGGCGGCGGGGATGCAGTCTCGGCCTTCGCGCAGTATCTGGCCTATGAGATTATTGTGAACGGCTTCACCCCTGCGTATGAGACGATTGACTGCATGGAAGCACTGTTCCTGCGCACGGGCGACCATTTCACGGCCTACGCGCTGGCACATGTGTATCTCGCGCAAAGCACACAGACCGCGCGCTCCGCTGACGTCCTGCGGCAAGCCGTGCTTCTGGCGGAAGAGGACGGATTCATCTTCCCCATATTCAAACAACTAAAAGACAAAACCATCATCACGCCGTATATCGAAAAGAACAGGCCTTTTATATACAAAGCCCCGCCGGACAGGCGCGTTCTGCTTGTCTATCGGACATCCGACAACGGCGCGGTCACGGAGCTGCCCATGCGGTATATCCGCTTCGGGTTGCACATAGCGCATATCACGCATTTCTTCGACGAGACGATTACGTACCAGTTCTGCGAGCAAATGCCGACAGGCAGTGTCCTGACCAAAGAAGATAGCGTGACAAACAGCCGCCTGCCTTTGCTTGAGGACATGGACGATGCGTTCTACGCCATCAACAGCGCGTTGATTCACGAGCGGATGTTCAAATACGAACAGGTCGAGGCAATCATCGCGGAGCAGCTGCAACCCCTGCCCCGCATAAAGGGAAAGATGATATAAAAGGCATGCACCGATACAAAATCAGAGTGGAGGCATGAGATATGGGAACTTTAGGTCTTGATTTAGAGAACGGTTTGTTTTTGGGCATCGACTTCGGCACGACGAATTCGGTGGTGAGCCTGTACAATTTCAAGGACGGCGCGGCGCAGACGATACCGATTGACGGAAGCAACATCTTCCCGACAGCGATACAGTTCGAAACCGACCTCGAGGACGAAAACAAGCTCGCACGCATCTTCGGCGTACAGGCCAAGGAGGCGGCGATTATTTATCCGCAGAGCACAGTGCTGTCCATCAAGCGGCTGCTTGGTTCGGAGGAGAAAATCAATGTTGTTGTAGACGATAAAGAATTCGCCTTCACACCCGAGCAGATTGCGGGCGAGATTCTGGGACACTTGAAGCAGAAAGCGGATGAATACGCGCAGGATGAACTGAACATCGCGGGCGCGTTTTCGGGCTGTGTGATTACCGTGCCCGCCAACTCGACGGACAAACAGAAGCGCATGACGAAGGAAGCCGCTTTGCTGGCAGGCTTCGACGAGGAGAGCATCTACCTACGCCTTGAGCCCGCGGCGGCGGCCATCAGCTATGCCGTCAACGAGGCAAACGACAAGAAAGTGCTGGTCTACGATTTCGGCGGCGGTACATTCGACGCGTGTATCCTACAGGTATGCCGCGACGCGGAGAACGAGCCGGGCATCTCCATTCTCAGCACCTACGGCGACAACGACTTGGGCGGCAATGACATCGACAAGATTATCGTCGATATGATATATGAAGAGTTCAAGAAGCTCACGAACAACGAGATTGACCTCTTCGACGAAGACGCGGACGACGGCGTGTCGCGGCGGCAGAAAAAGGTCGCGCTTGTCCGCCTGCAACAGGTGGCGACGCAGGCCAAGGAGCGCCTCTCGCACGCGAAGAGCACAAAGATTGTGCTCGCGCCATTCATTCAGGAACCGCGCATCGTCAACATCAACATGGAACTGACGGCGGACGATTTCGCCGCGCACAAGCGCGTGAACCGCCTCGGTGACACAGAGACCGTCTTCGCCAAATTCGAAGGCAAGAGCCTCGTGGATTTGATTGACTCAACGCTTGCCTGCGTGGACAAATGCCTTGCATCGGCAAGTCTCACGCCCGAGCAGGTAGACGAAGTGTTCCTCGTCGGCGGCAGCTCATCTGTGCGGCTGGTTGGCGAGGCGATAACGGCGAAGTTCGGCAAGGAGCCGTTCAAATCGAAACTCAGCCCCGCGCTCAGCATCTCGCAGGGCGCGGCATATTACTGCAACATGATTATGATGCCCACAGTGAAAGGCCCCACNGTACAGGAAACGACTGTGCATCCGCTTGGGCTGGAAATCGCAGGGCGGCGGTTTATGCCCATTGTGTCGCAAGGCGTTGCCATCCCCAAGGAAGGGCTGACCATTGACGCGGCCGAGCCGCTGGTGACCAATTTCGACAATGTGTCCAGTATGGCGATTGTCGTGTACGAGAACACAGCACCCGCTACAGACGACGCTGTGGCCTATGTCAATGCCGAAGGCATGAAACGGCTGGCAGGCACCTCCCTTCGCGGCATCCCGCAAGGCGCCCGCGGGCAGGAAAAGGTGAAAGTCACCTTCACCGTCGGGCAAGATAACATGCTGAAAGTCACTGCGCAGAGCATGAGCACAGACGGCGTTGTGACAGAGCTGTCCGTTGACGAGCTGTATTCGTGAGGCACAACGCAGCACGTACACAAAGCATAAACCAAGGAGCGTGCCACATGCCGAGAGCATCTGCAAGACACGGGAAAAACATGGGTTCAGACGGCGACTGCGCGGCATTGCTTCGCCGATGGCAGTCTGCCGCCGCGCCGCTTGACGATTGCACGGCGCGGTCGCTCGCGGGCATCTGCACCGCGCTGAAATCCGCCGCTATACAAGCTACTGCAAGCACAATCACGGCAGACACCGAAGCCGCACCCGCGCACGACATACAGCGGACAGCGGCGGCCTTCGAGACAGAACTGCGCCGCTTCCGCATTGCGCATCGGCGGTCATGCCTTGCCTTTGCACGGTCAACAGCCATCCATGACCCCAACAATTTTTCCGCACAGGCTGTACACGACCATATCCTGCAAACCATGCAGGCGCACGTCTTCGCGCGGCTGTATGCCGTATATGCAAACGCGGCCGCTTCTGCGTCTGCAGCCGCGTTGCCGCAGGACAGCTTCGCGGCGGCGCTATGCGCCTTCATACAATCCACACCAGCGGCAAATCTCGCCGAAACAGCGGCGCAATACGACGAGGCGCTTTCTGTTTTCGCGCAGAGATTTCCCTGCTTCCGCCAAGCGCTCCACAGCGTCATTTGCGCGGAGACAGCGGCACATCTGCAAAACCACAACGGCGGCAACAACGATACACAGGCATATAATCGCTTGCTGCAAAGGCAACACAGCATGACGGCGCAGGTCATCGACGCATTCAGCCTCATTCCCGACGCATACAAGCAGCTCGCCTCCCCCACGGACGCGGCTTGCGCAGAGATTACAAAAGGCATCGCGGAGACACTGGAAATCAAAATCGACAGCCTCGCAGAAAGCCTCGAGACTCTATCTCTCGAAATGGATGTACTTTTGAATGGCTTCGCTTCCGATACATCTGTGGCCGAAATCGATTGGGCCGCGCTTGCTTCCGACGAGACACGGCGCGTGCTGTCTGCCCTTCTGCCTCTTGCCAAAGACAGCAGACGCGGCGCGGCGGCGATACAGCAAGCGCTCTCCGAATGCACACGGCATCCGCAGATTCTCGCGTATCACGAACAACAGACACGCACCCGAACGCGGAACACGGAGGCGATTCACGCCAAGCTGACGGCCTATAAAAAAGAACAACTCCTATTCGAGTGCAGTACCTACGAGGAGATTCTGCACTATTCTGTCTCGCGCCTGCGGGCATCTGCGGAGGTAGACACGCTTGCCTTTATCGCCGTCATTGACAACTGCACCGCGCAGCTGGAGGGCAACCTGACGCGGCACGGCATCACGCTGGTGAAACCCGCCCCGCACGAACCATTCAACGGACGCGAGCATGAGGTTCTGCTGGCAGAGGCGCACGACAGCTTCCAAAAAGGTACGATTGTGAAATCCATCAACAGCGGCTACAAGGAAAACGGCATTGTGCTCGTTCGCGCGAATGTCATCGCGGCAAAGTAGGCACAATGCATCGTCAATATTTTGAATGACAAATAAAGGAGGTGAAGGCATGGCATGGCAAGAGTATCGGGAACGTTTCAAGACACAGCCGATGGCCGAATCGCATTTTGTGCTGGGTATTGACCTTGGCAACGCCATGTCCTCTATCGCCTATTTTGACGCGCTTCGTCAAAGCGCCGAGGTCATCGACATGAGCGGCGGCTACGGCAAGGCGGCCGTTCCGACCGTTCTGCAATTTGCGCCCGACACAGGGGAATGGATTTTCGGGGAATACGCCATGCTGAACCAGGGTCTCGGGCGGGAGCAAACCTTCACCGCGCTGATGGAGCAGCTGGGACACGGCGCGGATGCCGAGGTCAACGGCCATCCCATCAGCACGACGCAGATGCTGGGGCTATACTGCAAAGAACTCGTCGCCGCCTGCAAAAATCTGAATCCGAAGGCTGAAATCGCGGGCATCGCCGCCGCGATGCCGAGCTATATGAACGACGCGGCGCAGGCAAACCTGCGGGAGGCGTTCCGTGAGGCAGGGCTGGCGGACGACATTATTGCCTTTCTGCCCGGCCGCGAGGGCATCTTTCGGCAATACTACTATGGCAGGACACCTGCGGAAGAAACCGTTCTGCTGCTGGACTTCGGCGACCGTGCGCTTCGCGGAGGCATATACGATGTTCATCCCGAGGCAGACGGCATCGCACTCGACTGCGTATCATCCATGTTCGACGATGCGCACGGCATGGCCGCGCTGACGGCGCGCGTGCAGGATTGGTTCACGGATTTTTATTGCGCGCAGACAAGCATCGCGCATGACGCGCTTTCGCCGCAGGTACGGAGCCAACTTGCCGTGTTCACCTACCAGCATAAAGATTTGCTCTTCCGCACAAGCATGACCCATGGCGCAAAACCTGCGAAGCTGTATTACAACTTCGCGTATCCGCCGATGCAGCAGACAGTGACAGCACAGGACGTGCAAACGCTCACCGCACCGTTCGCAGCGGCTTTCAAGCGGTTCATACAAGACCTGCTTTCGAAAACACTCCGCGCAGACAGCCCTTTGGCGCATGACAGCATACAAACTGTCCTCTGCACAGGCGGCGGCTTTGAAATGCTCCAGATTTGGGCGCAGACACTCGTGCGGGAGGCGTTTCCGTCAAGCAATGTCGTGTTCTTCAAGAACGCGAAGGACGTTATCGCAGAGGGTGCAAGCCTTGCCGCCGCCGCACAGCTCGGCCTTCTTCCGCCGTTCAACATTCGGCTGACAGACCGGCATGTCCTGACGGCAGACATCGGCGTGAAAGTTCTCCGGAGACAGGAG
>JGI994J12354_10002609_pt1 | contig 17355 bp, 16 predicted proteins | sample IntmicLarv3ML3BL_FD_12354 | JGI IMG/M metagenome (IMG submission 12354) | reverse complement strand
CGTGGACTACCAGGGTATCTAATCCTGTTTGCTCCCCACGCTTTCGTGTCTCAGCGTCAGTTGTCGTCCAGTAAACCGCCTTCGCCACTGGTGTTCCTCCCAATATCTACGCATTTCACCGCTACACTGGGAATTCCGTTTACCTCTCCGACTCTCAAGAAACGCAGTTTCAAATGCAGGCTGTGGGTTGAGCCCACAGTTTTCACATCTGACTTGCTTTCCCGCCTACTCACCCTTTACACCCAGTAATTCCGGATAACGCTTGCCACCTACGTATTACCGCGGCTGCTGGCACGTAGTTAGCCGTGGCTTTTTCTTATGGTACCGTCAGGTACATCACTGTACTTTCTTCCCATACAAAAGAGGTTTACAATCCGAAGACCTTCTTCCCTCACGCGGCGTCGCTGGGTCAGGCTCTCGCCCATTGCCCAATATTCCCCACTGCTGCCTCCCGTAGGAGTCTGGACCGTTTCTCAGTTCCAATGTGGCCGTTCAACCTCTCAGTCCGGCTACTGATCGTTGACTTGGTGAGCCATTACCTCACCAACTATCTAATCAGATGCGAGCCCATCCCTCAGCGGATTTCTCCTTTGATACCATGACCATGCGGTCTCGGCACTTCATGCGGTATTAGCACAGATTTCTCTGTGTTATCCCCCTCTGAAGGGTAGGTTGCTCACACGTTACTCACCCGTCCGCCACTCGCTTCAAAAAAGCACGCAATGCTTTTTTAATTAATAATTAATAATTAATAATTAATAATCAAGTATGATTGACCGGAACCTCGTTCCTTTGCATCTTTTTGATTATTACTACTAATTGTTGCTCTTGTTCTTGCTTTAATTATTAACGATTTACTTTGTTTTTCTTCCAATTAATATCTCTAATTCTTAATCTCTAACCAATCCCGCTCTCCGTTCTTGATTATTAATTACTAATTATTAATTATTAATTGAAAAAAGCACTCTGTGCTTCTTTCAAGCTCGTTCGACTTGCATGTGTTAGGCACGCCGCCAGCGTTCATCCTGAGCCAGGATCAAACTCTCTAAAAAATTTATTATAGTATCCCTTAGGATACCTAATGTCTTTTAGATCATTCGCCCCAGACAAAATTTTATCTGGTTCGTTGTTCCGTTTTTATTGTTTTGTGCAATTCTAATATATTTTCATACATCAGATTGCCGCTTGAGTTTTTTTCTCAATTTGAATTGTTGTTGGTATATATCTCTACATACCCACAGGGTTTTGTATTTTTTAATTCTTTTTTCACTGTTTAATTTTCAAGGTCCATTCCTCGTCTTTCGCTACTTCAAACTCTTAACTTAAGCTCGCTTTCACTCGCTTTTGTTCTTCCTTTTTATTAGCCTTTTTTCGAGGGCTTTGTTATTATACCACATACTTCCACCTTTGTCAACACCTTTTTTACTTTTTCTTCTCTCTTTTTTTTCTTTTTTTTAAATTGTCCCTTTTTATCTCTTTATTGACTTTCTTTTTGACTTTATTGGCGTTTTTTATGGCTGAACCTACAATAAACTAATTTTATTTTTAATTATACCCTGTTTTAAGCAATCATCCAATAAATTTTTCACATATTCCCAAAGTTTTAGTGAACCGTTTTGAATATGTTTATTTCTTTTATATATTTGAGGATAAGTTACTTCATGTTCTGCCCAAGATAATCCATTTTTTTGAATATTTAAAAGTAAAGGCTGCATTCTGTCCAAAGCCGCCGCGAATTTCGCTTCATTTGATTCCATTAACTCAAATTCATTCCATAAATCCATAAATTCAATCTTTTGTTCTTCTGGCAATAAACCGAACAATCTAGTTGCTGCTTGTTTTTCCCTTTGTGCTTTGGTTTTATTCAGTTCGACATCATAACAAAATGTGTCACCTGCATCAATTTCAACAATATCGTGAATTAAAACCATTTTAATTACTTTTAAAATATCAATTGAATTATTCGAATATTCGCTCAGAATTACCGCCATCATAGCCAAGTGCCATGAATGCTCAGAATCGTTTTCTTTTCGATTCTCATGCAAAACGTATGTCTGCCGATAAATATTTTTAAGCTTATCAATTTCAATGATAAAATTTAATTGTTGCAATAATCGTTCCATATTTCATACCTATATATTATATTTATCTTTTAATCCTTTTGAAAATTCGACAGCCTGTTCCGTGGTTTCCATATAAAAATCAAAAATTGACTTATATGGTTTTGCCGTTTCATTATACCATTCTGTTCCGTGCCAACCATGATAATGAATTAAATCATTTCCGAAAAATCTATATCCTTTATTAATGATATTCAACGGTTGTACAATATTTAAAACTTTTAAATTGGGAATATTTTTCAGATTTTGCCATTGATGAAATGAATTTGCACACGTGTGCATACCCATTCCGCCGTATCTGCAGGAAAATTCGTGTAATTCTTCTTCAAAAAATTCTTTGAACATTTCTGAACTGACTGCACCTATTTCGTCTTCTGAAATTGTTATTCCTTTTTCCATATAATAATTAGGATAATGTGCGATAAAATCATCACCGAATTCTTTAAACCACAGATCAAAAAAGTTGAACATGAATTCTTGAATTTTTAATGACAATTCTTTTATAGCTTCCGGTTCGTCGTACATTGCCGGGAAAAATTCGGTTTTATCCCATATCAATGCAGAGATGTCCATAGGTGTCTGAATATCAATCAATTTAAACAATGCGTTTTTATCCGTTTTTTTTCGTAATTCCTGTGCCATTTCGATTAAGTATGCCATCGAACTGTCTTCAACTTTCGGGATTTTTATTTTTGAGACTTCGTCCGCTTTCGTTATTAACGGTAACGCAAAAGGCATATCATTTTTAGGTTTATGTACTTTGCATCCGAACGATTCAGCGAAAATTTCGGTTCCTGTCGTCATGTCTAAAAACGGGATTGTGTCATCATCAATAATTTGATGATGTTTTGTCATTATATTATAGGTTTTTATAATCCATTCAATACGTTCGTTTTTATATTCACGATATAACGGTGGCCTAACAACTCCATGATAATGCGACGAACAATGCAGCATAAATAAAAATTCTTTATCATTCTTTTTATTTATAAAATCTGACCATTTTTGTTTTTTTTCTGTTAAATTATTCATATCAAAATCCTAATTTTTATTTTATAACTAAGTATAACAAAATATAAATTATTAGTCAACTAATTAATAAATTTTATTTTTGTACATATTGCACAAACTTTAATAAAGTTGTTCTTTTATTTAAAATTACTGTTGACAGAACGGCAAAATACTGCTATAATATAGTAAAGACAGTTATTTATTTTTATATATATTATACTAAATATATAGAAAGGATGAACTATATGAAAAAAGCATTATACATTATTATAATATTAGCTTCATTATTCTTTTTTACGGTTGTATTCATCCTTGGAACGACACTTACAGCTATAAATGATACGAATTTTTATGAAACCGTTGCAATAGATAATCCTAATACATCTGATCATGATATTAATCCTTTTATAATTTATGGTTCTATTGCAATTATTTCGGGTTTATCTTTTATTTATATTAATAAAAGATCATTATCGGGAAACAACGAATGTTCGGAAAACATATATGAATATGAATGGTTAAATAATTAGTTTAATTATATTCATTTCATGAAAACAACTTAAATTTACTTTTTCCTATTTTCCTCATACTTCTCCAAAAAAACAACAGTTTTCTTTTCAGGAACCTGTTGTTTTTCCTATTTTAATCTTGCTTTTTTTTAAATATATGATATAATTATTTTAGTAATTTTTATAATAATAAGGATGGTATAAATTTGGGTGGTTTTTTTGGAGTTGTTTCGCAGGAAGATTGTATATATGATTTATATTTCGGTATAGATTATCATTCACATTTAGGTACAAGCAGAGGCGGTATTGCTGTCAACCAAGGTAATAAAATCAACAGAATCATTCATAATATTGAAAATACGCAATTTCGGTCGAAATTTGACGGTGATTTGCCTAAACTGCACGGAACATCAGGTATCGCCAGTATCAGTGATATGGAACAACAACCTCTGACAATATTTTCAAACTTGGGATATTATGCGATAACGACAGTCGGACGAATTAATAACATTGAAAATTTGACCCGGCATATTTTTGAAACACGCGACGCTCATTTTGTTGAAATGTTCAACGGCGAAATAAATCAAACTGAATTGGTCGCAGCTATTATTAACAGCGAAAAAGATTTTGTTTCTGGGATTAATAAAGTATATGAATTGATAGACGGTTCTATTTCCATATTAATATTGACAGATAATAAAATCATCGCGGCCAGGGATAAACACGGAAGAACACCTATATTTATCGGCAAAAAAACTAATAATGTTTGTGCAACCATGGAATCTTGTGCATTATCAAATTTAGGTTATACAAAATATCATGAATTAGGTTCAGGTGAAATCGTTACGTTCAATCATGAAGAATTAATTGTTTTACAAAAACCTAATAATACTAAAAAAATCTGTGCATTTTTTTGGGTATATTATGGTTATCCATCTTCGGAATATGAAGGCGAAAATGTAGAAAACGTACGTTATCGCTGCGGTCAGGCGTTGGTAAAAAATGATAATATTAAACCGGATGTTGTTGCGGGTTTTCCCGATTCGGGAACTGCTCACGCAATCGGATATGCAAATGAAGCTAAAATTCCGTTCACACGTCCTTTTGTTAAATATACGCCGACTTGGACAAGAAGTTTTATGCCTCAAAATCAGGAATTGCGTAATCTTGTCGCACGCATGAAAATCATGCCGGTAAAAGAATTAATTAAAAATAAAAAACTTTTATTTTGTGAAGATAGCATCGTAAGAGGTACTCAAATACGCGAAACGGTTGATCTGCTTATTTCGGACGGTGCAGATGAAGTTCATGTACGTTCAGCAAGTCCCCCGATTATGTACGGTTGTAAATACTTAAATTTTTCACGTTCAACCAGTGATATGGATTTAATTGCCCGTAAAGAAATATTCGAGATAGAAGGTTCTGTTCCCAAAAACTTAGATGAATATTTAGATAATACGAGTGATAAATATAAAAAAATGATTGAAGGAATTCGAAAAAAATTGAACTTAACGTCTTTGTCATATCAATCATTAGATGATTTATTAAACGCAATCGGCATTGATAAAAATAATATATGTACTTATTGTTGGAATGGAAAAAGTTAAATAACTATTAATTAAGAAATGAGGAAAAAAGTATGAAAATCACAAATGTTGAGCTATTTAAAGTTAAACCCAGATGGTTATTCCTGAAAATTGATACAGACGAAGGTATAAGCGGCTGGGGAGAACCTATCGTAGAAGGCAGAGCAGATACGGTTTTGGCTTGCGTTGAAGAAATGAAATCTTATCTTCTCGGACAAGATCCCTGTAAAATCGAAGATTTATGGCAAACCATGTACAGAGGCGGCTTTTACAGAGGCGGACCGGTCATGACCAGCGCATTGTCGGGTATTGATCAAGCACTTTGGGATATAAAAGGTAAATATCACAACATGCCTGCATACGACTTAATGGGCGGAGCATGCCGTGATAAAATCCTCGTTTACGGACGTGCAGGCGGAAGCAATTATGATGAAGCTGTTATTTCCGTTAAGAAAGCCATGGATAAAGGATATAAAGCTGTTAAAACAGCATACGAAATTAAATACGGATTTTTAGACAGTTTTGATAAAATTCAACGTATGTCCGATATGGTCGCAGGTTTACGTGCAGGCGGCGGAAATGAATTAATTATCGGAATCGACTTACACGGACGTGTTCACAGAACCAGTGCAAAACAAATTTGTTATGAATTAGATAAACATAATTTAAGTTTCATCGAAGAACCTGTTTTATCGGAAAATAACGATGCTTTACTCGAAATTGCAAGATATACTAAAACTCCGATTGCAACAGGAGAACGTATATACACACGTTGGGGATTTAAAGAACTGTTCAAACTCGGTGTAGTCGATATCATCCAACCCGATGTTTCGCATGCAGGAGGTATTTGGGAAACACGTAAAATCGCTGCGATGGCGGAAGCGTATGACGTTGTTGTGGCACCTCACTGCCCTCTCGGACCTATTGCGTTTGCTTCCTGTTTGCAAATCGACGCATGTACGCCCAATTCTGTTATCCAGGAACAAGCAATCGATGTTCATTACAGTGAAAATAATCCTGCTCTTGAATATTTAGTAGATAAAACGGTATTCAATTTCAAAGACGGTTATGTTGATATTCCTAAAAAACCGGGACTTGGTATCGAAATTGACGAAGCTAAAGTCAGAGAAGCAGCAAAAGAAGGTCATAGCTGGAAAAATCCATTATGGAGAATGGAAGACGGTACAGTTACAGAGTGGTAAAATTTAAATAAACAGTATTGAGGAAAAAGTATGGGAAAAATCACCAAATGCGCGCTTGTCACGGGTGCAAGCCGAGGTATCGGCAAAGGCATAGCATTAGTGTTGGCAGAAGCCGGATATGACGTTGCCATAACGTATTCAACAAAAGAAGATGACGCAAAGGATACAGCAGCAAAAATAGAAAAATTCGGACGCAGAGCTTTTTATTATCAAGCATCTCTCGAAAAAGACGGCGTTGCTGAAGAAACAGTAGCAAAAGCTGTTAAAGATTTAGGCAGAATAGATATTCTTGTTAATAATGCTGGTGTTACAATGAATCAGCCTGTTTTACGAACAAACAACGAAATGATTGACTATTTATTCGGACTCAATTATCGTGCACCGATTATCATGACGCGTGAAGTTGCCCAACATATGGTCGACAATAAGATTGAAGGCAGTATTATACAAATTGCTTCAACTCACGCATTCAGAGCATATTCATACGATACCATGTACGGCGGTTTAAAAGCGGCTTTGACACGTTCTACCGAATCGCTTGCGCTTGACTTGATTCAATACGGAATCCGTGTGAATTGCATCGCACCGGGTGCTACCTCAATCAGAGGCACATATTCTCACGAAGAATTAACGGGCAATTATGCTCCGAAAATTCCGTCGGGACGATATGGTTCACCGAAAGAAATCGGAAAAGTTGTACTTTTCTTAGCGTCAAAAGCTGCTGATTATATCATTGGCGTAACAATTAAAGTAGACGGCGGATTAATTCTTCCCGGTATGCCCGAAGATGCGCGTCCCGAAGCGGGTTACGGCTGGTCGAGAAACAGACGCAGGTTTATTGATAAGACGACTGTAAACGACGAAGGTTATACAGATCAAGATTAATAAGAGGTCAATATGAATAATAAATCGATTGAAACATTTAAAAAGAAATTATCCGATAAACAGCCTGTCTTGGGTATTTTTTCCAAAACTTCCGATCCAGCATTTGTAGAAGCGGCAGGTTGGGCGGGTATGGATTTTATAATCTTGGATATCGAACATGGCCCCAACAACATTTTATCATTACAAAATTTGATTCGAGGAGCTCAATGTTCCGATATTTTGCCGATTGTTCGCGTTCCCGATTGTTCGGAAACATTTATTTCCAAAGCTCTTGACATAGGAGCGGCAGCTATTCAAATTCCTCAAGTCACCTGCGCGGATGACGTCAAAAACATCCTGAAAGCCGCAAGATTCGCACCTAACGGCGAACGCGGAGTATGCAGATTTGTACGTGCAGCAAATTATTCTATGACAAACCGTTTCGAATATTTCAAGTCCGCAGATGATGTCATAATTATTATTCAGCTCGAAGGTCTAAAAGCAATCGAAAATATCGATGAAATCCTTGATGCAGGCAATGTCGACATAATTTTTATCGGTCCGTACGATTTATCCCAATCACTCGGCATTCCGGGACAAGTGACAGATCCGCGTGTCGAAGAAAAAATGATAGAAATTGTTGAAAAAGCCAACAAAAAAGGTATTTGCGTAGGAACATTCACTGATACCATAGAAAACGCAAATAAATGGAAAAATAAAGGTTTACAATATATTTCATATTCGGTAGACGTAGGAATTTTTGCTGAAGCGTGTAAAAATATCAAAGAAAACATTATATAACAAAAATGCACTCCAAAAGTTGAATTGGAGTGCATTTTTATGCTCATTTTAAAATTAAAAATTTATATCCTGCATATTAGGTGATTCACTAATTGATTTTATATAATTTTCTACAGCTGTTATTCTTTGTGCCAGAATTGATTTCGGAACAAACCCAAAAAAACCTGTTGTACCCATTTCGCCAATATAAACACCGGGAAATAAAGCGAATTTAATAAACGCTTCCACTCTGATTGCATTTTGTTCAAAGTAAACTGCGACATATTGAGGTGCTTGTAAAACTCCGAAACCTTTTTTCCAAATTGTTTGTCCTTTGTAATTAATTGTGCCAAAACCTTCCGATGCCATATAATTTGCAATAGATTGTATTAAAACCTGTACATTTCCATTAAATGGAATACTATTTATATATTTTGCCATATTTCCCTCTTTTTATATATTTAATAAATTTTCAGCATTTTTATAAAAAATCCTGTCCAAATCATTTTGATTCATTATACTTTTTTGAATCGCATCTATATCTGACTTGGGTTCACTCCAAGGACTGTCTGTTCCGAATAAAATTTTGTCCATTCCATGTTCATCACACATCATTTTAAATCTTTTCGGATGAATATATTTAACGCCGAAAGACGTATCCAACCAAATATTATCTTTTTTTGCCAAATAAAATGTTGACATATCCCAGCATTGAAATCCGCCCATATGAGCCGCAACAATATTAAGTTTCGGAAAATCATTCGCTACAATGCCGATTCTGTCAGGTGTTGAGTGAACAGGCGGCAAAATACCCAAATCAACACCCGCATGAAAAACGATAATCAATCCGAGTGTTTGACATTCTTCGTATATTTTATATACTTTTTTATCATCCACATTAAATTGCTGATATTCGGGATGTAATTTTATGCCTTTTAATCCTAATTTTTTTATTCGATGCAATTCCGACACATTATCATCAGCATCGGGATGAACCGAACCGAACGCAAAAACGTTTCCGTTATTATTTTCAGCAGCGACATCATTAATCGTCTTTTGTTGAGTAGGTTTTGTTGCGATATTTAATAAAACAAATTTATCAATACCGATTGTTTTAAATTTTTCTTTGATATCAGGGATTGTTCCGTTATTATAATAATTCAATTTCGCAGCGTCAGCTAAAAAATTTAAAGTTTTTTCGGCAATTTTTTCAGGAAATGAATGTACATGAAAATCTATTATCATTTATTAATCCAATCTAATCTTTTATTACTTGTTTTTGCTGCCATTTATCTTTTACTAATCTAATAACAAAAATAATTCCCCTTGCTACCCAATCAAAACACATTGCCAGCCAAATTCCCGCTAATTTCATTTCTAAAACAGTACCCAAGAAATATCCGAAAGTTATACGTACAACCCACATTGTTGTAATCGATATAAACATCGTAAATTTCGCATCACCCGCACTGCGTAAACCACCGGGCAAAATAAATGCAATAGACCAAAACAAAGGAAGAAAAACCGCACATATTCGTATGAGATTAACGCTTATCTGCACAACTTCGGGTTCGGGATTGAATAAAAGTATAATGATTTGTTCAATAAACGGTGTGATAACAATACACAAAACTGCCATTGCCATCGATGCTATGACAATTAATTCAATCATCAAACGTTTTGCTTTTTTCTTGTTTCTTTTCCCTATTTCGCGGCCAACCAGCGTAGCTACCGAAATATTCAATGAGTTTCCGGGTAATGTCAATGCATTAAAAATTGTTCCGCAATATGAATTGGCTGTCAGCGAAAACGTTCCGTATGATGTAATAAACACCTGCACAAAAAGTTTTCCCAAATTAAATAGGATATTTTCCATGCTGACAGGAATACCAACACCAATGAACGATAATTGCATAACTTTATTCAGTTTAAATTTAAACGGATCTTTTATTCCAATCTTTTTTTCATCGAAGAACAAATAAAAAATCGAAAGCAACGCACCAACGGTTCTTGCAACAAAAATACCTATTCCCGCACCTAAAACACCATAACTTTTGAAATGTACGTTCACAAACGGTATATCAACGCCATACACTAAAATTGCACATAATGTTATATTGATTATATTCATTAAAATTGTAATCTTCATCGGTGTGACAGTATCACCGCTGCCTCGGCGTATCCCCGAAAACATCGCAGATATAGCCACTGCAGGATATGAAAGTACCGACCAAATCATATAAATATTACTGCTGTCCAAAACCGATTTTTCGGCGTCTTTAAACATCAGATTTAACGTGAACGGACCTGCGGAGAGCAGTATGGCAGAAATAATTACAACAATAATCATTGACATATAAAACGATTGTTTAGCCATTTCGTTACAATTATCAATTTCGCCGCGTCCCCTATAATTGGCAATAACAACTGTAGCTCCCACAGAAAGTGCTGAAAAAAACGGAACAATGATATTATTAATTGAATCAACTATACCAATGCCCGAAATAACACTGCTTCCTTGCGAACTGATCATCGTAACATTAATAACTCCCATTAACATTAACAACGTTTGTTCTATTAAAATCGGTAAAATTATTTGCGTAAAATCATATTTTGTAAGAGCTTTAATAGGTCTTATCTTCAATTTATTACCATTTTTATTATAATCTTTCTATTTACAACAAACTAATGAAAAAACTCATTTTTGAATTTTTTCATTAGTTATACAGTTTTTTTAATTTTATAAGCGAACTTGTGAATTGTTTTCCGCTACTTTTTTAGCCTCTTCTAATTCTTTTGCCCAATCCAAATGCTGATAATCAACAGCTTCTTTTGAATTTTTATTCCAACTTATGAAATCTTCCCACATCGGAACTGTCCATGCTGTATCGATTTGTGCGGTCGAATATACTTTTTCAGCCAATCTTTCAAATCCGAATATATCGCGAACATGCGATTTTTCAGCATTTATCAATACATTTTCAGCTAAGTGAGGCGGAATAAAAATAACGCCCGAAATTGTTCCTAAAACAACATCACCCGGAAGACAAATTGCACGGCCGATTCTGCAGGGAACGTTCATACCAGTCATGGTAACATCTCCTATACCCGTAGGATCTACGCCTTTATAAAAACCTTGGAAAGCATCGATTTTCACTATTTGTTCCAAATCACGAATACCGCCCCAAATAACAGCGCCGCCGCGTTTTGTGCGGGCTGCAATCGCCGTCGAAAGATTTCCGCCGACATATGTACCTTGGAAAACTTTATCAAATAAATCAACGACAACAACATCATCTTCAACTAAAGTGTCAATAACCCATTGATTGAAAAAGCCTTTTCTGTCTTCTTTTTCATGCCCGTAATCCAACAATGTCTTATGTAAATCGGGACGCATAGGCACCATTACCGCTGTAACCGCACGGCCAACAAGTATTTTGTCGGGTTGAACCATTTTAAAATCACATTCATACTGATATTTATAGTTTTGTCCCCACAACGGTCCCCAAGCTTCTTCGAATGTAATATTTCTCATTCTTTTTAAAATATTTTCTGAAACCTTGGGACGACCGTCATCAAAACGCTCGCCTTGCCATAACGGGGTTAATTGAATAATGTCTTCTTTACAATTAAATGTCATTTTGTCCTCACTATTTATTTTTTTATTTTATTTACAATAGCATGTTGGTTCCGTCCAACCTGATACTCGTACCCGAAATATGTTCCGCTTTTTCAGACGAAAGATAACAAACCATATGTCCGCAATCGGACGGAAGCCCCGCTCTTCCGAGAGGAAAACCATTATGTTTGAATTTTCTTTTACGCAGACCGTGAACATATTTAAAATGATCTGATTTTAACGATTCATTTTGTGATTTAAATTCAATCCGTACACCTGCAGGTAACAATTGGTTAACAGTAATCTTATACTTTGCTAATTCAATCGCCGCTTCTCTGGTCAGCATTTTAATCGCACCTTTTGAAGTAGAATAAATAACATCAAAATCACCCGGACGTTTACCGTGGACAGATGAAATATTAATAATTCTGCCTGCGGGACTGTTTTTTAAATATGGAATCGCTGCATTAATGCAATTATAATATCCGCCGAAGTTTGTTTTAAATATCGTATCAAAACTGTTGCTGTCATATTGATCCAAATCATAATTCAATTGCAAAGCAGCATTATTTACGAGAATATCCAATTTTCCGTAATGATTGACAGCTGTTTCCATGAGCATTTTTGCTTCAGCAGAATTTGAAACATCAGCTTTAACCAACACACAATCTCCGCCGATATTTTTTATATAATCAACTGTTTCTTGAGCAGTTTGACTGTTGAAATTATAATTTATGACAATTTTTGCACCTTGTTTAACTAATTCGTAAGCTATTCCTCTGCCAATACCTTTTCCCGAACCTGTAACAACCGCGACTTTATCCAAAAGATTATTTTCCATGTATTTCGTTTCCCGTTTTTATTTATTTTATCTTTCTATATATGCGAACAAATATCCGCCGTCTGCCCGAATCTCACTGCCGTTAAGCAATGTACCGTTTGATGCGGACATAATCGCAATTTGTGCCAATTCGTCCCATGTTGCAGGCTTTCTTCGGGGATGTAATACCGCTAAATCGTCATATATACTTGAACGTTCGCTGATTAACAGTTCCTCATCTTCCATGACAGGACCGCATTCAATATACGTGCAAATAATTCCTTGTCTGCCCAGTTGCAATGTCATTTCTCTGAAAAACATTTTTAAACCGCCCATTGACGACGCATACACAAAACTCGCACCGGTAGGCTTATCCGAATGAACAGAACCGCAAAAAACACATGCACCTTTTTGTCTTTTTATTAATTGATCAGAAAAATAACGGCATACCAAAAATGTGGATTTCAAATTAATATCCGTTGATTTAAAAACATCTTCAGACGTCGAATTTTCTATATCAAAAACTTTTATATCACGTGCATTAAAATATATGCAATCCAATTCGCCCCAATTTTCAACTGTTTCAGCCATTTTTATAACATCAGTTTCCGATGTGAAGTCTAATGATAAAAATAATAAATCTTCATCATTAAATTGATTATAAAAATTAAATTTTTCCGTATTCATCAAAGCAAGACGATAACCTTTATCATATAATTTTAACGCCAAAGCCTGACCCATCGGATTTTTTCCGTCCGTAATTAAAGCAATAGGTTTCAAAACATTATTTTCCTTAAAAATTTATTAACTCCACAATCTGTCTGCACTGAATTCATCGTCCCAACTTGACGTATCTTCCCATATACCGGGAATTTTCGGATGAATATGAGCTTTAATAACGTCTTCATTAAGACTTTCAATACCAAGACCAGGTGCGTCATTTAAATGTATCCAACCGTTATCGATAATCTTATTATATTTAGTAACAGCAATGTCTTCCCACCAGTCACAATCGGCTGAATGAAATTCTAAAGCAAGGAAATTTTCTGTAGCAGCAGCTGCATGTGCCGCTGCAAGACAACCAATCGGACTTTCAGCCATATGAACAGCCATAACCGCATTATAATCTTGCGCTAAATCGCCGATCTTTTTCAATTCCAATATTCCGCCCGTTGTGAGAACGTCAGGATGAATAACTGAAACCCCTCCGGCTTGCAATAAAGGAAGGAAGTTTTCTTTAAGATAAATATCTTCACCTGTACAAATGGGAATAGTGGTGCTGTTCTTTAAACGTACATATTGATCGGTATTTTGCCATGGAATCATATCTTCAAGCCATGCTAAATTATATTTTTCAATACGTCTTGCCAATTTAATACAGTCTTCCACACAAATATGACCGAAATGATCGATTGCAAGCGGAACTTCATATCCGATGACAGAACGAACTTGGGCAACATATTCTTCAAGAATATCAAAACCTTTTTCGGTTACATGAACACCCGTAAACGGATGCGAAACATTTTCAAAATCATATAATCTGTTACGAAGATTGCGTCTGCCCAATTTATCTTCTTCAGGTAAAGAATTCATTTTTTTCCATAAAGCCGAACGTTCTTCATAATAACCCAAGGGTGCGTTTAAAGTACCTTTTTCACCCATTAATTGACCTATACCTAAATCCATTTTCAGGAAAGTAAAACCTTTATTTATACGTTTTTGTAATGCCTCACCCATTGTTAATCCAGTATCTTTGCCGCCGACATCTGTATCGCAGTACATTCTGATTTTATCGCGGAATTTTCCGCCCAGTAATTGATATATGGGTACTCCGTACGCTTTTCCCGCAAGATCCCACAGAGCTACTTCAATACCGCTGACACCGCCTGCTTGACGTGATTGTCCGCCGAATTGTTTGATTCTTCGGAATAATCTGTCTACATCACATGGATTTTCACCCAATAATCGGCTTTTCAACATCAAAGCATATGTCTTGGAAGCAGCGTCGCGAACTTCACCGTAACCGATTAAACCCTGATTAGTATATATTTTAATAAGAGAACAATGCATCGGTGAACCTGTAATATCAGCAAAACGAATATCCGTAATTCTTAAATCTGACGGATTGGACATTGTATTAACTTTGTTTGAAATTATTTCACTGTTCATTTAAACACCTATATCCTTAATAAATTATACATAAATGATATACTATAAAAATACTTTTGTCAAGGATATTTTCCTAAAATGTGACACAAAAATTGTGTTGTATTATTACAAATATTTGATATACTATAAACATAATAACAAAGGAGTAATAAATTGATGGAACAAAATTATTTAAATAGAGAAAGTTATAAAAATAATAAAAAAAGGAAAAGAAAAAACGTAATTATTACGATTGTTTTGTCTTTATCAATTCTGCTTACTTCCGCTGTATCTTCTGTGCTGACCTATAGTTTTCTTTCGTCTGATTTTGAAAACAGATATGCTGTTTTACAAAATGATTATAATTTACAATTAACACAGTTAAATAGTAAATTAAATTCAATTAATATTTCTCAAAATATTCTGCCTGTTTCCGTATCTTCAGCATTAAACGGCTTGTCGATCACGGAAATTGCTCAAAAACTTAATCCGTCAATTGTAGGTATACGTGTCACCATACCCTCAACAAGAGTCACAAACGGCTTTTTCAGCTGGCAAACAGGTGAATCTCGTTCGGAAGGTTCAGGTATAATCATTAGTTCCGACGGATATATAGCAACAAATAATCATGTTGTCGAAAGCTGCACCACAAATACAAACGCACTCATTGAAGTTGTCCTTTCTGACGGAACAATTCATATTGCCAGTTTCGTTGCAGCTGATACAATAAACGATTTAGCTGTTTTAAAAATTGATGTATCGGATTTGATTCCGGCAGAATTGGGTAAGTCAAGTGAATTACAAGTCGGCGAAACAGCCATCGCAATCGGAAACCCGCTTGGACTCGAATTCCAGGGTAGTGTAACTGTCGGTATCATTTCTGCATTAAACCGAACCATAAACAGCGAAAACGTTGCTGAAAATCTTATCCAAACAGACGCAGCAATTAATCCCGGTAATTCAGGTGGCGCTTTGATAAATTCCAGAGGTCAGGTAATCGGTATCAATACAATAAAAATTTCATCAACTGGTGTCGAAGGTCTTGGTTTTGCCATACCCATCGACGCTGCGCGTGAAATAATCGAACAGTTAATAGAATTCGGATATGTTCCGAACCGAGCAGCAATCGGCATTTCAGGAGAAGAACTAACTTCAGGTTATGCGTCAAGATACAATCTTCCGCGAGGACTGCTTGTAACAAACGTAACGCCGAACGGAGCCGCCGATTTGCTAGGTTTTACAGCAAATAACACGATAATCATTACTATTGACGGAATTTCCATACGTACCATGAATGATTTACAGAAAGTCTTAAAAAATCATAAATCAGGTGATACCGTCGTGATTTCTTATTGGCAAAATAACGAAATAAAAGAAAAAAATATTACTTTCATGGAAGACAAATAAAATAATCGTCTAAAAATATTATTGACATCTTACAATATAATGCTATAATATTGATAGACATTTACATAAATTAAAAAGATACAGCCAAAATGTCTGTATCTTTTATTTGGAGAATTTTATGCCGTCTTCACTTACTCACCAAGTTTTCGGAAACATTATTTCTAAAAATTTGCCGATAAATATCGATAAAAATTATTTTAATTGGGGTTTACAAGGTCCCGATTTTTTGTTTTTCCATAATTTTGGTATAAAAAATAAAATTAATGCAATCGGTTATAAAATTCATTCCGAAAATATTGCCGAAACGTTTAATTTACTATTTGATTATGTAAAACAAAACGCTGAAAATGAGATAATTTTAAGTTATTGCGTCGGTTTTTTATGTCATTACGTTTTAGATAAAATTTGTCACGCATATATTTATCATCTTTCCGATATTATTGCCGAAAATGAAAAAGTTAAAAAATATATAGCACATCGGCGAATTGAAAGCCGCTTGGATTGTTATATTCAAAATAATTCAAAAAATATATTAATTACCGATAAAAATATTATATCAAACATTTGGATTATATCAAAAAACATTTTCAATAAAAATTTAAAACAAAAACATATAAAAAATTCATTGAAAAATATGTTGCGAACTTTAAAATTTTTAGAAGACAAAAACGGAAATAAATATAAAAAAATATATTCAGCCGAAAAAATTTTGCATATTCCGCATTTTATTTCATCACTAATTATTCCGCAAAAAATTGAAACAATTTTGTTCAAAAAACAGCACAAATTTAACAAAATTATCAATAAAAACATTAAAATAACAACTGATTTTGATGAAATTTGGTCTGTTTCCATCGCTGAAACGCATGAATATATTCAATATTTAATTGAATATATTCATAAAGATATTAAATTTAATAAAAATCTTTTCGAAGTAAATTTCAAAAGTGAATTTATTTATTGATAAAAAAATTCGCTTTCAAGCATCGCACACAACGCATGATAAATCGGCAAATGCAGTTCCTGAATCTGATATGTCTCGTCTGCAGAAACGATAATGCAAACATCGCATAGTTTTTTCATCAAACCGCCGTCACGACCGCATAAACCGATTGTTGAAATCCCCAAAACTTTCGCTAATTTCAACGCATTCAACACATTTTTCGAATTTCCGCTCGTCGATAAACCCAATAAAACATCTCCGTTTTTTCCGTAACCTAGTAATTGCTGAGCAAAAATCATTTCTGCGTTGACATCATTTATATACGCACTGGTCAATCCCACATGAC
>JGI994J12354_10002608_pt1 | contig 17356 bp, 3 predicted proteins | sample IntmicLarv3ML3BL_FD_12354 | JGI IMG/M metagenome (IMG submission 12354) | reverse complement strand
GTATAACCCTGTGGCAGATACATGGTCAACCAAAAAAAGTATGAACACAGCCCGAAGTTATTTCGGTGCAGTTGCATACGACAGCAAAATATATGTATTCGGCGGATATAATGGAGGTTATCTTTCAAGCGTTGAGGTATATGATCCAGTCTCAGATACATGGACAACTCGAAGCGGAGGAATCCCCACTGCAATAAGTAATTTTTCTGCCGTTGTTAATCCAGCGGGAAAAGTATATATAATGGGCGGTACTAATGGAACGCCTCAAAGTACTGTGTATGAATATACTATTTCAACCAATGGATGGGCAAACAAAAGGGGCTTGAATTCAACAAGAGCTAATCACTCGGCTTTTCTGTATAATGGCAGATACATTTATGTCGTAAGCGGCAGCAATAGCAATGGTACATATAATTCAACAAGTGAATATTATGACATAACTAATTTTGAGACGACCAACTTGAACATTTCTATTATATATGCAGCAAATACTGTGTGTTTAAATATCAGAGATAGAACAATAAGTATAAACGGAAGAAATTCTACAGGAGCAAACGCGAGATACTCATCTTTTGTCTCGCATAACGCACACGAGACACTGGCTAATTTACCATATAAATTTGGTACACATACAAATATATCAAGAGCTTGCCACGGAGCAGTCCTGGTAAACGGTAAGATATATGTAATAGGTGGAATGAACAGCTATGGCTTGGTAAATACTGTTGAAGAAATAGACTTGGGTTGGCATGAAAAAGCTGAGTTGCCAATACCGCTGAAAAATTTTTCTACGGCTGAAAATAATGGAAGACTATATGTATTTGGCGGAGAAACAGAGGTAAACGGAGTGGAGCAAAGATCAAAGGCAGTATATGAGTATAACCCCTCATTAAATGAATGGAGTTCAAAAGCTGACTTGCCGTTCTATATAGACTCCGCTGTATTTACTTCCGCATATGGGAAAATATATCTGATGGGTGGCAAAATGTCATCAACTACAACGGCTTCATTCTCTTACATCACAAACATATATGAATACTCCCCTTTAACAAATACATGGCTACAAAAAAGTTCTCTAAAAAAACAAAAACATAATTTTGGCAGTATATTTTTCAAAGGAAAGATATACTCTGCTGGCGGAGCTAACGGGTCAAGTGTATTGTCATCTGTGGAAACATATGACCCGCTTACGACTATCACAGCATCGAAAAACAATCTACCGGTTACAATGAACGGCGGCAAACTGCATGTTGTAAATGATAAGTTGTATTTATTAAAAGACAGCTTATTGTATGTTTACAATGAAACCTCTGATACATGGACAAGCAAAAATCCCACGGGAACCACATTCAATAATACGACAATGTGCGCAACTATATATGACAATCTATATTTATTAGACTATAACATAAATTCAAATAATATGCCGGAAGTATATAAATACTCACCAACAGAAAACATATGGTCGTCATATATGACATTTAACTTTTTGGGGACAATCAGAAATATGATGTACATGAATAACAAGATGTATATATTCACAGGATTTTCTAACAGCAATTATTCCCATAGATTGGTGGAATATACCCCGTCCGTAAGCCCTTGGGTAAGGAAAAATCCTGTTAGTCCACCTTTATCACATCTAAGTACAGTCACCATAGAGAATAAAATATATGCAGTTGGTGGGACATCAGCAGGAAATACATTAAAGGCATACGCTCCAGAGACAGATTCATGGACAAATAAGACTGCAATGAATTATGTCCATTTACGCCCTGCGGTTGCAGCATCATCAGATAAAATATATGTAATCGGCGGATACAATTCAAGCGTAAACGCAATAACAAATGTTGAGGAATATAATCCCGAAACAAATATATGGACGAATAAAATGCAACTCCCTGCTGCCACGAATCATGCGACGGCAGCCTATGCAAACAACAAGATATATGTGTTTGGCGGAAAAAATGTAAACGGAGGCGTACTTAACACAGTCAGAGAATACGACCCGTCTACAAACGCATGGACAACGAAAACAAACATGCCGACGGCGAGATACGGAGCAGGAGCAGTCGCAATAAACGGCAAAATATATGTAGCCGGCGGTTTTACAGTAAACGGAGAGATAAATCCGACAGATGTGCTTGAAGTATACAATCCCACTAACGATTCATGGGATATAACCAAAGCCAAGATGCCCTACCCTGTGGCATACGGCGGAGTAAGCGGAACAAGTTCAACTATGTATTGGATTGGCGGAACAGACTGGTACAATCAAATGTCAGACGTATTGGAGTATAGTCCTGTGCTTGACAAATGGCTGCGTTGGATTGGACCAGATTTAGCCAATTTTGGCTCAGGTGTTTCAGTGACTGATAAAGGTATCTATTGTATAGGCGGGCAGACAATGACAACGATATTTAGTACAACGGCATTCGCACCATTCAGCGACCTGTATACTGCGAATGACTATCAGCACATGGGTAAAGATTACATAAATCTTACAGGCAACTTCTCGCGAACATACACGGATATGAGCATTCAGTCTCCCGGATTCACAATGAATTTTTCGCGTACATATAACTCGCGTGATACAAGAGACTCGAGCAAAGGTAATATCATAAGTAAAGGCTGGACATTTGGATTCCAGGGAAAGATAGACTTAGAAGGAAACGATGCCGTAGTCAGACTGCCGGACGGCAGCGGCTGTACGTTTGTGCAGAATCCAAACAATACATTCACAGCCAAAGACACGAGGAGTACACTCACAAAATCCGGCTCGACATACACACTGAAAACCAAAGATCAGTATACTTACACGTTCAACGCAAACGGTTATCTTACCCAAATGAAAGACAGAAACGGCAATACAATCACAATAACAGTCGATTCGTCGGGTAAACCGACCCTTATAACAGACCAAGTAGGCAGAACATACACAATTGCATATACAACAGTAGCATCGGCAAGCCGGATAAGCACAATCACGGAGAAAAATGCGGCAGGAACGGCTACGGGCAGAGTTGTGACATATGCATATGACACATATGGACGGCTCAGTACAGTAACCGCGCCAAACGGCAGTAAAACATATTACACATATACGACCAGTAACGCTGACGGATACCTCGCAAACGTGAAAGACCACAACAGCACCGACATTGAAAAAATAGCATATTATGCGTTAAATCAAGGCGAAACTGTACCACGGGTACAGAAAATCACAAACATAAACGGCAATTCCGACAATTATACATATAACAATGGCGAGGGTAAACTGACGATAAAAGACAGTGACAACAGGACAATGGTCAAGTATTTTGATTATTCGCAATACCCAATCAATACGATTGACGCAGAGGGAAAAGAGAGCAAGACGACATATCACACCGACGGAGGGATAAACAAATATGGCGAAATAGCATCATATACTGACCGAAACGGTAATACTACGCATTATGACAGAGACGCAAACGGTAATGTGACAAGGGTAATAAATCCTGATAGCAGCACGAAAGTATACACATATGACAATAAGAACAATCTTCTGTCCGAAAAAGACGAAGAAGGTAAAATGACATATTATGTATATGATTCAACTGGCAATTTATTAAAAAAAGCCAAACCGTTAGACGGAGTAACGCCCTATTCGACATCAGCAACTCAGTCACTATTTGCCATAGAGAGTTACGCGTATTATACTGCGGCTGAAGCCAATACAATCAGCGGCTTATTGAAAACGAAGACTGATGGGGAGGGTGGAGTCACAACCTACACATATGACACGAACGGCTACCCCAAAACAGTCAAAGACCCCTCGAATAAAACTACTACATACACATACAATAATATAGGGTTCCTCAAAAAAGAGCAAACCCCAAAAGGATATGTCACAAACTATTACTATGACAAAATCGGCAATTTATTGAAAAAAGTACAGAACGGTACAGAAACTGACAGATATATCTACAATGCTCTTGGTGATATGACCCAACATATACTGCCTAAGCAGTATGCTGCGTCCAATGATACAACGACGTTTACAAGTGAAAATATAGTGAACGCGGTAGGAGGATACAGCGGAACTGGACATGGTTACAGATATGTGTATAATACACAAAGGCAGAAGATTTCTCAAACTGACCCGAATGGCAATGTAACGACATATGCATACAACCCTTACAACGGTAATTTTTCATCTGAAACTGTGCCAAACGGCGTAATGTATCATTATGTATACGATGCTCTGAACAGAGTAAAAATATATACATCCAAAGAAATGCCATCATCAGATTGGTTAAACTTTAAAGCATATGATTACATAATCAATCCAGACGGCACGACGGCACAAAAGACCGTAGTTTATCTGACAAGTGACACAGATAGGGCAATCACAACCAACACATATGATTACGCGGGCAGATTAATAAAAACGGTCAATCCCGACAACACAACTAATCGAATAGAGTATTACGCAAACGGATTGCCGAAAGTGAGTTATGACGGGAAAAACAACGCGACATACTACAAATACAATGGGTTGAATCTGCTTGAAGGAACATGGAGTCCGGCAAAAACCGTCAATAACGTCATAAAATATGAATATACTGGATATGTGTACGACAAATGCGGACGGATTACACAGACTAATTACGGAAAATCTGTCGTGGATTTGTATGTTGTTCCACCGGGAACGTCGATTATATGGACTAAAAATACATATAATTTGAACGGAACGCTGAAAGAAGTCACGAACAACAGCGGAGGCAAAACGGCGTATACATACGACAATGACGGAAATGTCACCAAGGAAGAAAAATATATAACATCAACAGTAAAAAACACAGTGGAATACATATATAACCATCTTAGAAAACCGACGCAAAAGAAAATATGGGTAAATCAGGCTGATATATACGGACAGAGCGGTACAGGGACGGTATATTCGACCACGAGTTACACATATGACCTTAACGGTAACCTTCTAACAGAAACAGACCCGAATAGCACCACAACTACATACACATACGACCAAATGAATAATTTGTTGTCATCAAGCAGACCCGGAATAAACGAAAACGGGGCAAGTGTACCAAACACAAAATCGATTATATACGACAATATGGGTAATATCTTGACATCAACCGACGCTAATGGAAAAGTTACAACATTTACATATGACAAGCTGGGCAATATGATAAAAATAACGAATGCCATTGGCGGAGTAAGTTTCTTCACATATGACCGAGCGGGGAGAAAAACGGCTGAAGTAAGTCCCAAAAATTACAATTCGAGCGGAGTAATAAGCGACATGAACCGGACGGAATACACATACGATAAAATGGGCAGAGTGTTGACAAAAACTGAGAAATACACAAAACCAGGGACATCAACATTGGTAAGTACCGTAGTTGCCGCGTTTGAGTATGATGCTAACGGCAATATAACGAAGCAATATGATGCTATGGGATACAAGGCGAGTACAAAATATTATACGAGTTATACATATGACATGCAGAATCGTGTGCTGACAGTCAAAGACCCCGTAGTAACAGGATATACGGCGCAGTATGAGTATGACGGATTGGGACGAAAGATAAACGAAACTGACGCGAGAGGCAATGTTACAACCTACACATACGATGACATGGGCAACATAGTAAGTGCAGTGAGCGGAAGCGGGACAACAGCGAAAACATTGTCAAAAACATATAATTTATTGGGTAATGTATTGACTTCGACAGACGGAAACGGCAAAGTGACGACATATACATACAATGCGTTAGGCAAAGTAAAAACTATGAAATTGCCGAGTGACAACACAGTTGCACCAAACACAATCACATACAAATATACGATAGACGGCAAAATAGCAAACGAAGTGGATTCGCTTAGTCACGAGATACTATACGAATACAACATAAGCGACAGACTTTCGAGCAAAACTTCGCGTAATTCTAACGGGACAAACGCGATAACTTTAACGTACAAATATGACAAATACGGCAATCTGAGATTTGAGATAGACGGCAAAGGAACAAGCACATCGTATGTGTACGACGAGTTACATCGTGTAATTTCCGTGTCAACTGCAGTAAGCGGAGTGACGAGAACATCGTTGAAAACATACGACGCAAACAGCAACTTGACAGTTGAGACAGATTGGTATGGCAATCAAAGGAAATATGAATATGACCCGCTTGACAGGGTTACGAAAAAAATTGATGAAAGTAATGTTACGGTGGAGACGTTGGAGTACAACGAAAACGGTATGCAAATCTCCTCAAAAGACGCGCTTAACAATACAACGTCATACACTTACGACAAGAACAACAGACTCATCAAGACGACCAATCCGCTCAACATATCTAATCATGTGACATATGATGAAAACGGGAATGCAATCACGAAAAAAGACGGAAAGAGTTACGTGACAACGTATGTATACGACAATTTCAACCGTCTTACGCAAGTAAAAGACCCTGACGGGAATGTGCTGTATACGTACACATATGACAAAAACGACAACATGCTGACGCAGACAGACAGAGCGGGTACAGTAACGACAATGACATATAATGCCAGAAATCTCATGGTTTCGCGTTCGGTGAATGGTGAAACAGAGACATACACATACAGAGCGGACGGAAATGTGGCAACATACACTGACCGCAAGGGTCAGGTTACGACGTACACTTACGATATACACGGCAGAATGACGAAGAAGATGATAGGTACATCGTCGGTAAGTTACACATATGACAACAACGGAAATGAGTTGACAATGACTAACGGTTCACAGACAACCACGCGAACATATGATGCATTGAATCGCGTACTGACAAAAAAGATAACAATAGGCAGTAAGAACTACACAACGACATTCACATATGACATAACAGCCGGTATGCCGACGGGGTATTACGCTGAAAAGATGACCGACGCGAAGAACAACATTACGACGAAAGTTTACGACAAAACGAAACGGTTGTATCAGGTGATAAGCGGAAGCAATACGACGACATACACATACAACGCCAATGGTTCGACGCAGAAAGTGACATATCCCGGAGGAGCATATGAGGAGGTAATGACATATTACGCGGACGGCAGACTGAACACGTTAGCAAACAAAAAAGCAAACGGAACTATACTGGAAGCGTACAATTACGGTTACGACAACAATGGGAACATAACGCAAAAACAGGACGGATTAGGCTCGACGACATACACATATGACAAGTTGGACAGGCTGTTGAAAGTCACCGAACCGGGCGGCAGGGTTACGACATACACATACAACACGGCAGGTAACAGAGCGACAGAAACGGTGGTTTCCGGAGGAGTAACGACTACAACGACATACAGCTACAACACCAGAGGTTGGCTGACAACAACGGTTGCGGTCAGCGGAAACACAACGACGACGGTGACATACACATACGACCGTAACGGTAATCAAACAATCAGCACCAAAGAGACAGTCGAACCGGCGACGGGAGGCACGATTTCCGGCGGAATATTCGCTGGAAGTGAGCTTGTTTCCTACTACACATACGATGTGTGGAACAACATGACGCAGAGCGTGAGCGAAGACAACACGGTGGAAAACTATTACGACGGCAATGGTTTGCGGTATGGCAGAAAAGTAGACGACGGAGCGATGACAGTATCGTTATACGAGTATGACAAGGTGATATTGGAGGTCAACGGCACGAGCGGAGCGCAGACGGCTGTGAACGTGTACGGCAACCAACTCATCAGCAGGAATGGCGATTATTACATGTATAACGGGCATGGCGATGTGACGATGATTGTCAACACCGGCGGAACTGTTTTGGCGAGCTACTACTATGACGCGTTCGGTGTGCATTTATCGAGTGCGGGAACTGTGAGCAATCCATACAGATATGCAGGGTATATGTTCGACGAGGAGACTGGGCTGTATTACCTCAACTCGCGTTATTATGACCCTGAGACGGCGAGATTTTTGAGTGAGGACACATATCTTGGCAGTGCAAGCGACCCGCTTAGTTTGAATTTGTATGCGTATGTCAAGTATAATCCGCTCAAGTATTATGACCCTACTGGACATAGTGCGATAGGAAATCTATTATCATTTGTTAATGACTCGTTAAAAACATTGAAAAGAGTGATTGAACCATTATTACCGTTTATAATTCCCGATTATTCATTTAATGTCAACTTAAATAAGGACATTGTGCAAAATTTTATTGAATTTATTGAACAGAGGAATGAACCAGAGCCTTTGCCTATTAAACCTCAGGATAAACCTAATGACAAAGTGGAAGAGGGAAATAATTACAATTCAAGCAATGAAATTATTATAAATGAACCAACAATATCAATTGGCTTGCTTAACCAATCACCGGAATATCTTATGATGTTGTTAGCACAAAACTCCGATATACCTCCACGAGATTATACGGAAATAAATAACATTTTGCTAATATTGGCAAAAGCAAAAGCGGAAAAATTCGAGAAAATTCGAGAACTTGCAAAAAAATTATTGGAATATGCTGGTAATGAACCCAATGCCATGATTACTGATGATCCATATGCTGATAAATACAAATTTCTTTATGAATACACATTTGATACAACAGATGAAGCAGCTATGGCATTTGCAATAGTCTATTATAATTTGTCAGAGAAAGAAGCGCGTGAATATGGAGCATATATAATTCAAAATGTAGATGGAACGACAGGGAGAATAAGCTTTACTATTGAAAAAGTTAAAGCAGCCGAATATATTAAGCCTAATCATATAGATATGCCTTATCGTTCTGAAGACACACGAGCATCCCAAGTTATGGGCTACATTCATACACACTTGCCTATTTATGCCGATGGTCAAAGATTATATCCATTGGGATTCAGTAGTACTGACATAAAAACGTCCGAAGATTACATAGAATTTTATTTAGCAGATAAAGATAGACAGGTGAAAAATATTGAGGGCGATATTATAGGAAATGTAGATTATTATTCTCCTTATATTTATATAGGAAAATTATTGCAAATACCAGTATCACAAATTATAAAATAGGAGGCAGGATAATGAAAAAATTGTATTTACAAATAATGATTGTTATAATAATATTTATTGTCATTTCGTGCGAACAATTACCATCTGATGATAATATACATATAATAAAATCATCTTACCCAATAGAACTTATGGACATCGCGAATATTAATGAAAATTTTGAAGAATTTGAATTTGTTAAAAAAGATTGGCAAGAGCATAAAGAAATCATAGAAGACGATTGGAATTATGACAGAATTTCATGGGATGTCTCTTTGCGGGACGATAAAATAATAGTCTCTACTGAACTTTATTATAAAAGATTTAGATTTGATTTGGATAATGGTTATTTTATAAGTGAAAATATTGGGGAATTTGGCGGAAAGATAGATTTTGTTGACAATGACGGCACTATTTACACTATTGTCAGCGATTGCAATCCTATATATATGTTTTCAATTAATGATGACATATATATCCTTGAGGGATTATTTCATATCAGTCTTGTCAGAGGGAATATTTATAAATTAAATAATGTCGATGGAAAATGGGAAGTAGAAAAGATTATAGATTTAGGCGGTATTCCCCGTGCTTATACAATTGATAAAAATAATGTATATATATTTACCACTGTAAAAGTAGATGAAAATGATAATGGCTATTATTGTATATCAAAAATACTAAAACTAACGATTTCAGAAGAAGATATAGAAATACACCCGGTAACAGAAACAAGTTTATTATTTTCAAATTCAATGGTGAAAAAAGGCAATGAGCTGTATATAGGTGCAAAAGGCGGATTGGCGATAGTTAATTTAAATAATAATAAAATAAAATTTTATACAAAGAAATAATAGAAGCGTACAATTACGGTTACGACAACAATGGGAACATAACGCAAAAACAGGACGAATTAGGCTCGACGACATACAAATATGACAAATTGGACAGGCTGTTGAAAGTCACCGAACCGGGCGGCAGGGTTACGACATACACATACAACACGGCAGGTAACAGAGCGACAGAAACGGTGGTTTCCGGAGGAGTGACGACTACAACGACATACAGCTACAACACCAGAGGGTGGCTGACAACGACGGTTGCGGTCAGCGGAAACACAACGATGACCGTGACATACGCATACGACCAAAACGGCAACCAGATAAGCAGCACTAAAGAGACAGTCGAACCAGCGACGGGAGGCACGATTTCCGGCGGAATATTCGCAGGGAATGAGTATGTTTCCTACTATACCTACGATGTATGGAACAACATGACGCAGAGTGTGAGCGAAAACAACACGGTGGAAAACTATTACGACGGCAACGGTTTGCGGTATGGCAGAAAAGTCGACGACGGAACGATGACGGTGTCGTTATACGAGTATGACAAAGTGATATTGGAGGTCAACGGAACAAGCGGAGCGCAGACGGCTGTGAACGTGTACGGCAACCAACTCATCAGCAGAAACGGCGATTATTACATGTATAACGGGCATGGCGATGTGACGATGATTGTCAACACCGGCGGAACTGTCTTGGCGAGTTACTATTATGACGCGTTCGGTGTGCATTTATCGAGTGCCGGAACTGTGAGCAATCCATACAGATATGCAGGGTATATGTTTGACGAGGAGACGGGGTTATATTACCTCAACTCGCGTTATTATGACCCTGAGACGGCGAGATTTTTGAGTGAAGACACATATCTTGGCAGTGCGAGCGACCCGCTTAGTTTGAATTTGTATGCTTATGTCAAGTATAATCCGCTCAAATATTATGACCCTACTGGGCATGAGCCTATTCCTGGATATCCTGACCCATCAGACCCAAATGGTTATTATAAAGATCATTATGGTACGCCAGATAATTCAAGTGACATTGACGATTTACCTAAATATTATTGGGAGGATTTCTACAAACACCATAACCCAGTGGAAGACTGGCCTAAGGAGAGTAATAAAGTCGAAAATGAGAAAGACCTTTCGCAACAAACTAATGGAGGGGAAGACACTACCCCAAATGATGATACTCCCAATAAGATAGTTCCATCACCTCAGCCGCCAAGCCCTGCTCCTAAACAATACGAAAACTATGAAAAATTATTCGAATATGCTGATGATTTTTACAAGCAAACAGGTATTGTTTTACTATCATATCTTAGAGACAAACCGAGCAATGGCGGCATTGTAATTGCTGATAAATTATGGTCAACTATTGAAAAAAAATGGTTGTATTATACTATTGAAGAGCGGCTTGAGATATTTGAAAGTCTGCAAGAATTAACCGATGACTGGTTGTATATGGATGAAAATGGTCATGTTAGAATTTTTATTGCATGGGCTGAATATGTACTTTTATGTAATGCGTTCGATGTAGAATATAGCATAGAAAACACGCGTCCAAAAGGGACGGAATTAGTGCAGTCCGTGATGAGTAGTGCTCGTACCACCACAATATTTTATTATGATAGTAATAGTGCGTGGCGACATCCAGATGCAAATGAAAAAGACACAACAAATGGTGTTGGCGTAAATGTTAGCGTCTTTTATAATCCAAAAGAAAATCCACAAAATTATCTTGCACTCAATGGAAAAAATAAAGGGATTAATGGTAATGATGTTGTTAATGGACAAAAACCCAATTATATTTCCTTGGGGCATGAATTAGTTCACGCATATGGATATATAACAGGTACAAGTGTAGCAGGAATGACTCTTGTTACATTCACGGGTTATGGACATATGTATAAGGATATTAATACGCCTACTGAAGAGCTTGTAACAGTTGGGATAATTGGTAGTGCCAGACCAATAACAGAAAATGATTTATTAAAAGAACATGGATATTCTTTAAGAGGAGCATATTCTACAGTAAGTCATAAATAAAAATTTAAAATGATTAAGAGAGAGAAAAAAACAATGAAAATATTAAAAAAAATGAGAATTTGGGTTTTATGTCTGTTTATGGCAATCGTTTTCACAAATACTGTTGTATTATCGCAGTCAATTAATCAAATAACTGCGACAATAACACAATTCAAAGTATTCCTGAACGGCTCAGAAAAGACATTTGAGAATCCCGTAGTGGTAATAAATGGCAGGACATATATACCATTACGTGAAGCAGCTGAAACATTGGGAATTGATGTTGTATGGGATGAAGAAAATAAATCTATTTATTTGGACAATAAAAATACAATACCCGTTGATGATGACGAAATAATAATCAGTATGTATGTTTATCCGACAAGCACTTCAGGAGCATGTTATCAGATTGATTTATCATGTGATGGACAAATAGCGACAACAATTGGCGATACAACCAGACTGGAAATAGGAGAAAACACAAAGAATTTTGTTTCACCAGTAACAACAAAATACAAACAACTGACAGATGAAGAAATGGAAGAAATGACAGGCTTCATATCACAAATCACATCTGACGAAAAATCATATGTAGGGGGAGGTAACGATGGTTGGTATGTTTCCATAGTATATCAAAATGAAGAACGTCGATACGCTTATTCCACACATATGGTTATGTGGAGAGGTAGCGAACATATGCTTGAAATAATTTGTAAACTACGAAATTATTCACCAATCGAAATTGTTACATATAGTTACGGTGCTTAAATTCACTCACAAAATTATAACGAATGATGATGAATAATTCACAGACAGCCACAGGAGAATATATGATATGTTGAACTGCGTGTAGGCAACGAAGATAATAAGAAGTGATATAATCCCGCTATGGCAACCGTCGAGGATAAAATGCAAGAACATCGAAAAATTTTATCCTCGACCAAGCCCAATCACAATAACAAACACAACAAAAAAATACAAAGGAGCGATGAAAATGAAAAGAAGCGCAAAAACAGCCAGACAAATAAAGATGCTAAGCCTGCTGCTCACGCTCGTAATACTGCTGACCAATGTCTTTGGCGCAGTAGCAACAGAACAGCCTTTATCTGATGAAAATCGCCAGATTCAAGATGAACTCACGCTGTTCACACCGGACGACCCGCTGGAATATATGCAGGATATACCGGTTGAACCGCACAGAATAGCTGACGATTTGGATATATATATCACCGATGACCCCGAATACAACGAAAGAATACAGCAAGAACTCGAAGAACCTGTATTTGACGACGGCAGTACAGACAGGTACATAGTAAAATATAAAAGCGGACAGAAACAAACTTTTGAAAGTAAACTGTCATCAAAAATATCACGCAGTGAAAAGATAAGCGATATTGCCGTTGACAGAGCGACATCATTTGAAAGTAAAACAGATGCAAAAGACACAGGTAAAATCATAGATGACATAGTATCACGCAATAGCGACTGGGAAGTCTTGACCTTGAATGAGAAGATGTTGCCGTCAGAGTTTGCCGCTGCAATACGCAACAGTAATGCACTCAACGATATTGAATATATTCAACCGGACTACAAATTATCGCTTGACAGTATCGAAGAAGAACCTACCAGTGAAGATGTAGATGATTCTTCAGATGAAGAAAGTATAACTGAAGAAGAAACGGCTGAAATGTCCGAAAGTTCCAGTGAAGAAACGGAAACAACGGAGACATCAGAAGATTCCATTAGCGGCGAAAATACAACAGAAGAAGAAACATCTGAAAACTCCGGTGAAGAATCAGACACAACCGAAACTTCCGAAGATTCCACTGATGAAGAAGAGTCCACCGAAGAAACGACAGAAGAATTACCAGAAGAAGAAACAGAAGATTTCGGCAATGAAATTATCGTAGCGGTAATCGACACAGGTATGGATATATACCATAGTGATTTGGCTGATTATGTTGACACAGACAACATGTGGAATTTCGCAGAAAATAATGATGAGGTATATTCGTCGGAAAATCCGTATGAATACGCACACGGTACACATATCGCCGGAATAATCGCGAATACAGCACGTGAAAATGGCATAGAAAATATTAAGATTCTGCCGTTGCGAGTATTCAATAACGGCGTGGCATATACCAGTGATATTATGGCGGCGGTCGAATACGCAATCGCACAGGGTGCAACAATTATCAACTGCTCATTCGGCTCAACACAGGAAAACCCTGCACTCCAAGAAATAATGGCAAATTCTGACGCATTATTTGTATGCGCAGTTGGCAACAACAGACGCGACCTGACGGAAAATCCGTCATACCCTGCTTGTTATGAATTGCCAAACGTAATCAGCGTAGCGTCGGTAAATGAAGATGATGGTTTTTCGTACTTCTCGAATTATGGCGAAATGGTCGATGTAACCGCACTCGGACGCGATGTTTGGAGTACCCTGCCGGAAAATGAATACGGCACAATGACAGGTACATCGATGTCAGCAGGATATGTTACGGCAGTTGCGGCAATCGTAAGAGCAAATGAAAGTTTATACGCTGACGAATTAAGAGAACGTTTGATTGACACGGCAGATATGCTGTCAAATTTACAAAATAAAGTAAACGACGGCAGACGTGTAAATCTCGACAATGCCGTGGATAATGTCATCTCAACCGAAATCATACAGAATTATCCAGAAGATGATTTCGATGTTCATGGCTATCAGCCAACCAGTAGTGAATTGTTTGAACTATACAGCGGAAAAAGTATAGATAAAACTGCGGCAGGTTCGGGTATTACGTTATGTCTGATGGATGATGGAACAATATGGTCATGGGGAGATAACGCACAAGGACAGTTAGGAATTGGAACAAGTACTACCATGGAGGGATTAGGACAAGTCATAGGAATTTCTTCGGTTATTGACATATCATCTCGTATATATCATAATTTGGCATTAAAGAGCAACGGCACTGTATGGGCTTGGGGATATAATTACTATGGACAACTCGGAGATGGTACTACTACAAAAAGGTCTGTTCCGGTACAAGTGACAGGTCTCACAAATGTAATCGCAATATCAACAGGAGCTTATCACAATTTGGCATTAAAGAGTGACGGGACAGTATGGGCTTGGGGCAGAAACGATCATGGACAGCTCGGCGACGGAGCTAATATATCATATAGTTCCACGCCAATCCAAGTGCAGGGACTTACAGGAGTAACCGCCATTTCTGCCGGAAACCATAATAACATGGTATTGAAGAGTAACGGCACAGTATGGGTTTGGGGCGAAAATATGCACGGTCTATTTGGGAATGGTACATATGACGATTCATATGTACCGATACAAGTCACCTCTTTGAGCAATGTGAAATCAATTGATGCAGGAACTTATGCTTCGACAGTTGTAAAAAATGACGGCACAGTATGGATAAGCGGCTACCCTTTTCAAATAACATTCACACAAATAAGCGGTTTGGCAAATGTCGAATCTGTCGTAAGCGGCACCGGTTATTATATAGCTCTGAAAGAAGATAAAACGGTAGCTACATGGAGCTACAATGCGTATGGAGAATTAGGAAATGGAACTACAATTTATGGTTCAATACCGGCAACTGTTTCGGGAGTAACCAACATAAAGAGTATATCTGCCGGATATAAACACGCTGTGATATTGACAAACAATAATGATATATGGACATGGGGACGTAATGATAAAGGTCAACTTGGCGATGGTACTACGATAAATCGATTGACTCCGATAAAAGCGATGGAAACAACTATCGTGCAAATAGATTCAGGATACTATCATACGGTAGCACTAAAATCAGACGGAACAGTATGGTCATGGGGAACTAATAATGCAGGGCAGCTTGGTGACGGTACGTCAATAAATAAATCGAATCTGGTACAAGTCAGTGGTCTAACCGATATAGCATCAATCTCTGTCGGTTCTCATCATACTTTGGCGTTGAAGACTGACGGAACTATATGGGCTTGGGGGTATAACAATTGCGGACAGATTGGCGATGGTACGACTACAAAAAAGACAATAGCGATACAGATACCGGGAATGAGTGATGTCAAAGCAGTTTCCGCAGGTAATCTTTATAGTATGGCACTAAAAAATGACGGGACAGTATGGGTATGGGGACAAAATACATATGGCAAACTTGGTGATGGCACTACCACAGACTGTATGACACCAAAACAACTTACGACGTTGAGTAATGTGACTGAGATATTTGCAGGGTATGAACATAGTATGGCAAGAAAAAATGACGGCACAATATGGGCATGGGGACGTAACGATTTCGGGCAGATTGGTGATGGTACGACTACACAAAGAACAACACCTGTACAAATATCAGGCTTAAGCAATGTATTAAATATATCTATCGGCAGTTTGCATAATATAGCTTTAAAAAACGATGGCACAGTTTGGACTTGGGGAAATAATACTTACGGACAGCTTGGTAACGGGACAAATACGAACAAGACAACACCGACACAGATAACAGGACTTACCGGAGTAAGGTTTATTACCGCAGGGAATAGGCACTGCATCATATTGAAGAGCGACGGAACAGTATGGACTTTGGGAAGTAATGATAATGGACAACTCGGCGATGGCACAAATACGAATAGGACAGTGCCGACACAGGTAGTAGAGCTGAATGATATGATGGGTATTTCAGGAGCACATTCAGGCAGTGTTGCATTGAAAAACAATGGTACATTGTGGGCATGGGGGCTTAACGACAAAGGACAGCTCGGTGACGGTACGACTATAAATCGTTCGAATCCGGTACAAGTCATGGGAACAGTTATTGTGCAGATAGTTTCTGGATTTTATCATACATTAGTTCTAAAATCAGACGGCACAGTATGGGCTTGGGGATTTAACGATAAGGGACAACTCGGCGATGGTACAACAATAAACAAAGCATCCTTAGTGCAAGTCGTAGGGTTATCAGATATAATATCCATTTCCGCCGGTTCTCATCATAATCTGGCGTTAAAAAGTGACGGTACAGTGTGGGCATGGGGGCGAAATGATAAAGGTCAAATCGGCGACGGCACAACTTCGACAAGGAAAGTGCCTATACAAATACCGGGAATGAGCGATGTCAAAGCAGTTTCTGAAGGTTATCTTTATAGCATGGCACTAAAAAATGACGGGACAGTATGGGTGTGGGGAAATAACGAATACGGACAACTTGGCGACGGTACGACCACAAATTGTACCACTCCCACACAATTGACCACCTTGAGTAACGTAACTGCTATATTCGCAGGGTATCACCATAGTATGGTTATGAAAAGCGATGGGACAATATGGGCATGGGGACGTAACGATTATGGGCAGCTTGGTGACGGTACAACGACACAAAAAACGACACCGGTACAGGTGTCAGGATTAAGTAATATAGTAGATATAT
>JGI994J12354_10002607_pt1 | contig 17356 bp, 13 predicted proteins | sample IntmicLarv3ML3BL_FD_12354 | JGI IMG/M metagenome (IMG submission 12354) | reverse complement strand
CGGTGGTTGCGGCAGCAGCGGTAGTTTGGTTCTCGCTTGCGCCTGCGGTAGTGCTTCCATGCTCCGCCGTCTGGCAGGCGGCCAGCGCAAGTGCAAGCATCAGCGCGGCAAGAACGAGCCCGATTGTTTTTTTCATGATGTTCTCCTCGTGTATGATTTTTTATTGCAGCTCCATCTTAACGCCCGACTGTTAAATCCAATAGCAGCTCCATGTTAAATCCGGGTAAAGCCGCTAGCGGCAAAACTTGGCTTTTCCATGTGGCAAGCGGCTTTGGAATTGACACAAAGTACAAGTTAGCTGGATATCGAAAAACTACTTTTCAAAACTGACAGCATGTGCTATAATTGTGCAGTATGAGTTTCGCAAGCTATATTGGTGAGGTGAATGAAGCGTGATTAAAACGATTACGGCGTCCGTCACGGATTTAGATGACGCAAAGGTGGCGGTGGAACAGATTAAATCGCAGCTGGGGCCCTTGGATGCTCTCCATAAGCATACCGTCGGCATTCTGGCCTGCCATTACGAGTTTGTCTACTCGGGCGTTGTGGCCGCCATTTGCGACACCCTGCCCTTTGAAATCATGGGCACTATTTCCTCTGCACAGTCGGTTCAGGGCGAGGCCGAAGCCCTGCTGCTGACCCTCATGGTACTGACCAGCGATGACGTCGAGTTTGTCACCGCCGTCACCCCCTCCCTGATGGTTGACCCCGATCAGGTTATTCGGGAGACCTATCCGGGCGCTTGCCGGGATGACAGGCCGGCGCTGGTTTTCTCCTTTGCGCCCTTTATGCCGCAGAACTCCGGCGACACCTATGTGGTGGTTCTCACCGAGGCCTCGGGCGGTGTCCCCTGCTTTGGCACCCTGGCCGTGGATGATACCCTGGATTTTTCCAACTGCTTCATGCTCTATAATGGCGTGCATTACCGCGAAGAGATGGCCATGATTCTGGTCTATGGCGCGGTTCAGCCCAAGTTCTACGTGGCCAATATTTCTCAGAGCCATATTTTTGAAAAAAGTGCCTTGGTCACCAAAAGCGCCGGCCCGGTGCTCATGGAGGTCAACGACCGTCCGGTCATCGAGTTTTTCGAGGATTTGGGTCTCGTTGAGGCCAGCGAGACGCAGTACGCCCTCTCTTCGTTGCCGTTTTTACTTGATTATAAGGATGGAACGCCCGTTGTCTCCAAGATATTCGTCATGCTCACCCCCGAAAAATACGCCCTGTGCGCCGGTTCCATGCCCGAGGGGAGCATCCTCCACATCGCCCGGACCGACAGGCACGATGTGATGCTGACCACCGGCCAGGCCATGGACGCGCTGCTGGCCGACATCGAGGGCGCGTCGGGGCTCCTTATCTACTCCTGCATATCCCGCAGCATGGCCCTGGGCGCGGACGCCTATGGGGAAATGGGGCTGGTTGACCAAAAGGTGGCGGGACGGCTGCCCTTCCTCATGGCCTACTCGGGCGGAGAAATCTGCCCCACCCAGGTTTCAGGTGGTAAGGCCATTAACCGCTTCCACAACAACGCCTTTATCGCCTGTGTCTTTTAGCGCTCTGACACGGTAGGCGATCCATCCAGAAGAAAGGCCGAGGGATATGTCTGAACAGGTACTGCCAAATCTCGTAGAGGAAAACAGGGCGCTCCAGGACGAAGTCAATCGGCTGGGTCTGGAGGCGCGTAAGCTTGCCCGGGAAAATAGAATCACCAAAAGCCTGCTGGACAAGCTGACGAAAACCGCCGAGGCCAACGACGCCCTGGGCGTCACCATGGCGGCCGCCAATGCCGAGCAGCGGGCCTATACCAACATGCTCCTTAAAAGCTGCCCCAATATCATCATTTTGCTGGATGAAACCGGGCGCTTTGTTCTTTCCACCGCGGTTTTTCTCACCACCACCGGCACGCCGAACTTTGATTATATCAAAAACCACCACTTTGATGCGGTGCTCCCCCGCTATTTTTCACCCGATGACATGCTCGCCTTCCAAGAGGGCTTCCACAAGGTGGTATCGGACGGCGAGAGCACGGTGTTCGATGCCTGGATTGATTTTTCGCAAAACCGCAGCCCCCGATTCTATTCCATAGAAATGCGCCGCGTGGGGGATAGTACCCCCGACGCCACCGCCAACCTCCGCTCAGGCGCCCTGGTTGTCATGGTGGATTTGACCGATTTTATGCGCGAGAAGCAGCGGGCCGAGAACGCCAACAACGCCAAGTCGGACTTTTTGGCCACCATGAGCCACGAAATCCGTACCCCCATGAACGCCATCATCGGCCTGAGCGAAATGCTCGATCGTTCCGCCCTGGACATCCAACAGAAGAAGTATCTGGCCGACATCCGCAAATCCTCCCATGCGCTTTTATCCATCATCAACGATATTTTGGACTTCTCCAAAATCGAGGCCGGAAAAATCGAGCTGGTTCATGTCAATTTCAACCTTGAGATGCTTTTAGACAATTTGCACTCGATGTTCTCCGTGCTGTGCAACGAAAAAAAGCTCGAGCTGCGGTATCTGCCCGCCGAAGATCTGCCCCTCATGGTCCATGGCGACGAGAACCGAATCCGGCAGATTCTCACAAACCTGCTGTCCAACGCCATCAAATACACCCCACAGGGCCGGGTGACCTTCTCGGCGCGGCTTGAGGAGGTGCAATATCTGCGTTTCGACATTGAGGACACCGGCATTGGCATCCGAGAGGAGGACCAGCAAAAGCTCTTCAGGCCCTTCGAGCAACTGGATACCCGAAAAAACCGCAATGTAGTGGGCACCGGCCTGGGGCTGGCCATCAGCTACAACCTGTGCCGCATCATGGGCGGCGACCTTTGGATGGAGAGCGAATACGGCAAGGGCTCGCGATTTTCCGTGCGCATCCCCTATGTGGGGGACGCCCAGGCCGGGGCCGACCTCCAGGAACAGGTTATCGAAATCCAGGATTTTGTCGCGCCCCAGGCCAAAATCCTGGTGGTGGACGACATTGAGATCAACTTGGCCGTGGCCGAAGCCATGCTCAGCGCCTTTGACATCAGCCCGGACTTAGCCTCAAGCGGCGTGGCGGCCATTGAGCTGGCCAAAAACACCTCATACCATATCATATTTATGGATCATATGATGCCCGAGATGGACGGCCTTGAGACCACCTGACGCATTCGCTCCCTGAGCCCCTACAATGGCCGGGTGCCCATTGTCGCCCTGACGGCCAACGTGATTTCCGGCATGGAGCAAATGTTTTTGGACGGCCGTATGGACGATTTTCTGCCCAAGCCCATCAGCATTTCAGCCCTCAATCTCTGCCTGCGGAAGTGGCTTCCGCCCGATATGATGCAGCTGGTTTAGAAGTAAGCAAAGACGCTCTCCCTTCCGGGAGAGCGTCTTTTGATGTGAGTAGGGTTAGGATTACGCTTTATCCCAAAGTAAAAATATCTTCCACTTCCAGGCTTAATAGGCTTGCAATCCTCATGGCCAATTCCAAATTTGGATTGTATTTGTCACTTTCAATAGCGATAATCGTTTGACGGCTCACGCCCAATTGTACCACCAAATCCTCATGCCGCAATCCAGCTTCTTTCCTCAATTGCTTGATGCTGTTCTTCATATTCCCCCCTGCCTAATTCAGCTTCAGCAATAAGCAAGAACCAACAGAAAGAATTGTAGCGCAACAATTTTTGTCAAATATCGATTGTTTGTTTGCGCAAGCCGGTGCGGTTATGCTATAATAACCACCATGTGGCTATTATACTATTTTTTTAGGCTATAGCATTTTGCTGGCGCAAATCACCACAGCTTTGCTTGGTGATGCTATAAGCCACAAAGGGGGACGGACGCCTTATGAATATTAAAGACTATCGCTACATCCTCGCCATTGGCGATTTGGGCAGCATTTCTCGTGCGGCGGAGCATCTTTATATCACCCAATCGGCCCTGACGCGGTTCCTCCAGCGGGTTGAGGCCGATGTTGGCACGCCGCTCTTCTACCGCCAGAGCAAGGCCCTCCATTTGACAGCAGCCGGGACGCTCTATTTGGAGCGGGCACGGGAAATCGTCCGCCTCGACTATGAGATGGGCGACGAAATCAAGCAGATGATCACCGACGCCCACGCCCATCTGCGGGTTGGCTTCACCGTTGGGCGGGCCGGCCACGTACTGGGCAGCATGCTGCCCGCTTTTTTCGAAAAACTGCCCCAGGTCAGGGTGACGACGGTTTTTCACATGATGACCGAGCTCCTCGACATGCTCGAGCACAAAAGGCTTGACCTTGTCTTTGGCGGCAGCGGCCTCAAAAGCCCGCAGTATAAGTACACCGCCTTGGGCAAAACCCACTTCGTGCTGGTGGTGCAGGCCGGCTCGGAAATCGCCCGCAGAGGGCGCGTCCTTGAGGGCTTTCCCTACCCGGTGGTGGGCCGGGAGAGCTGGGAGGATGAACGCTTCATCGTCCCCTACACCGGCACCAATTCACAGCGCCTCCTAAGCGATTTGCTGCAAAAAGAGGGCATATCGCCCCAGATTCGCCTCCAGCTCCCCGATGTCAACAGCTGCATGGCCGCCGTCGAGCAGGGCCTGGGCATCTCCATGCTGTGGTCTACCCCGAAAAACGATGCCAAGATTGAGTATCTGTGCATGCGCGAGTTTGGCCTGCTTGAGCAGGAATACTACGCCGTCATGCGCAAGGATGTAGTGCCCACTCCGCCCATGAAGCGCATGATCGAAGCCTTTAGCCAAAAATAGATGCCATGTAAAAAAGCCGACTCCCGAGAGGAGACGGCTTTTTTTGCAGACACAAACATTCTAAAAAGTCATGATATCATGACAAATATTCATTTTCATTATAGTTGGTATCGTCGTATGGTTATCCCAAGAAATTGACAGACAGCATGGAGATATGCTTATGCAGCCCTACGAGACAGCGGCCCACTCGGAGGCCCTGCGCCTGCGCTGGATTTCGGTGCAGTGCTATGAAATGGCCCTGCCGGGCGGCAGGGTGCTCGTCACCGACCCTTTTCATCTAGATGCCGAGGCCTTCGGGCGGCGGGGCATCCCGCCCCAGTTTGCCCGGGAGATTGGGCCTTATTTGCAGGCCGGCTTTTCGGCCGAGGACTTCACCGGGAGCGATTACCTGTGGCTCAACCACATCCATGGCGACCATGTCAACCTGATGGGCAAGCTGTGGCATCGCTTCTATGGCCGGGTTTTGGTGCCCGGTGACTGCGCCCGGGGGGTCGCCTGGATTTTCGACATCCCCTACGCCGCCATCTACCCGCTCTATCCGGGTAACACCTATCATTTTGAGGATTTCACCCTCAAAGTCTACCCCGGGGCCCACGACAACCGCGCTTTCCGGGAGGGCAAGGAGATGACGTCCAGCGCTGCTGCCCAGCTTGAGCGCATGATCACCCTGGAAACCGACCTCTTCGATGTCCCCTTCCCCAATGACACCACGGCTTTGGGGGCGATTCACAACCTCAACTACCTGATTACTACGAGAGACAACTACAAAATCGACTTCAGCGCCGGACGAGATTTTGAGGGACATCTCAAGCATGTGGCGGACGAGCAGCCCAATCTGATGCTGCGGCACCGTATCCGAAGCCTCACGCCCGAGCAGTATGCCGGACAGCTGATGGACATGGGGGCCCAGTTGATGCTACCCCTGCACCATAACAACGCCGTGGCCCAGGGGGAAGATTTGAACGCCTATTTCGCCCAGGTCAACGCCGTGCTGACGGCCAGAGGGAGCGCGGCCTGAGCCCCCTTCATCTTCCCGGCGGTATAGGCCGGCAGCCTTGACCGCACGCACAAAAACTGCATCAAATCCCATGGGATTCGATGCAGTTTTTTGCTGCTATACCGCTCGCAGACGCTCGACGATGGGCTCCCCTTGCAAGGCCTTTGCGCACATCAGCGGGATGATGGCGCACAACAGCAGCAAAATGGGCGCAACCGCCAGCACAGGCACAAGGGAGAAGTTAAACCTGAAAAACCCCAGGCTCCCGGCCATGCCCTGAATGAGGAGCAAGCTGACGCCGCTGCCCGCCGTCAAGGTGAGGGCGAGGGTGAGCACGGCGTACCACAGCCCCTCGCCAAAGAGCATGCGCCGCAGCTGCGCGCCTGTCATGCCAACGCTTTGCAGCATAGCCAGCTCGCGCCGACGCGTCATGATGGATGTCGCCATGGTGTTGACGAAGTTGAGCACCCCGATAAGGGCCAGAATGAAGGAAAGCACGCCGCCGCAAATCATGTAGGTGGCCTGCATCTGCTCGAACTCGCCGCGGTAATATTCGAGGCTGCGGTGGCGGAGCTCGGGGTTTTCGGTCTCGCAATAGTCACTCAGCCACTGCTCGGCGGCGGCGATTTGCGAATCCTCCACGTTGAAGACGGTCATCATGGGGTTGCGCTCCCCATAGAAATCCCGGTAAGTGTTTTCGGCCAAAATGATATCGCTCTCAAAAATATGGCTGTGCTGCACATAAAAGACATAGGGAATCCCTTGGATGCCGATGACCTCGAACTCCCGGGTCTCGCCCGCTTCGTTGGTCAGGGGAATCTTGTCGCCCTCCTTGTAGAGAGTGTCGTATTCACCGTCGTAGTCGATATCCACATGGGAGATGAGGGTGTAGTTGCCGCTCGCGAGCTTTTCGGCCAGGGCCGTGTCCTCGGCCACCAGGTCGAGGGCGAGGCCGCCCAGGCCATAGACATGCGCGGGGAAGACGCCGGTTTGCAGGGCCTCGTCCAACATGGGGAGAATGTACGGCCAGCCCTCGGCGATGCGCGGGCGCAGGGCCTCAATCACGGCACCCGCCCGCCCCATCGCCTTGGGCGCGAGGGGGTGAAAAACCTCGGAGAAATAGATGTTTCCGCTGCCTTCCAAGCCTTCCAGCGCCTCAATGCCGGCCAGAATGGCCGGGTTGACGCCCTCGGTGTCGGTGTACTGCGTCATGGCGTTGTAGAGGCTCTGGTGCGCCACGGCGAAGTCGGTACGCATTTGATCCTTCAGGTATTCCGCCATGTCGAAGCCGTTGACCACCGATATGACGCTTGAAAGCAGCACCAGGCTCAGGGAGAGCGACACAACGACAACCAGCAGGCGCCTTGGGCTGCGCCAGACATTGCTCCACGCCATCCGGAGAGGCGAGACGCGGTGGGTTTTCTTGGGGGCCTGCCGGTTTTTCCGCGGCGCGGCGTCGGTGTACCGCAGGGCGTCCACCGGGGAGATTTTGGCCGCCATCCGGGCCGGCTTGCGGCAGCTGATGAGCACGGTTATCAAGCTGAACAGGGCCGAGAAGACAAAGATGAGCGGATGCACCGACACCAGCGTGCCGCCGCGCAGATTGGTCATCTCGGTGACCACCGGCGTCAGCACCGCGCCCAGAAGGAAGCCGAGGCCCAGGCCCAGAGGAATGCCCACCGCCGACAGAAAAAGGGCCTGGCCCCGGACGATGTGCCGAATTTGTCGGCCTGTGGTGCCAATGGTTTTAATGAGGCCGTAAAACTGAATATCACCCGACACCGAAATGGCGAAAATGCTGTAGATGATGAGATAGCCCGAGAGCAGAATCAGCACCGCCAGGGCGGCGACGAGCAGCGCCGTGGTCACATCCACCTCGCCACCTACATAGGCCCAGTTGACGCCGGTGTTGATTTCATCGGGCGCATAGCCGCACTCGGCCACAAGGCGGTCCAGCTGGCCCTCGATATCGATGGCGCTGGCGAACCACACATCGGCCACGATGGTGCCGATGATGGCATCGTTGCCTAAATCATAATCCAATTCCTCCGGCACGCCGACAATGCCGTCCACATATGTCCGCGAAAGATACACCATGGCGGCCACCATGACATCATCGCCGGGGCAATAGCCGCTGAGGACAAAATCCTGACGGTATGTTTGGCCATGCACGGTGAACTCCAGGGGGATGATTTGCCCCAGCTCGTGCGGGATGCCCAGGGCATCCAAGGTAAGCGTGCAGCAGGCCAGCTCGTTAGCCGCCTCCGGCATACGCCCCACAGTGGGGTGATGGAAGCCCCAGCGGGCAAAATCGTCCTCGGCGTAGCGGATTTCGGTCTGCTTGCCCAGCAGGGCCGGGTTTTCCGCCATGCCGACGATGATGCTGTAGGCGATATCCCGGATGAGCGGCGAGGCCGCGATATGGTCATACTGGGCCTGGGTCAGATACTTGAGCCCGCCGTGGGAGGAGGTGCCCACCTGGCGCATGGTGGAATTCTGCACCGTATGGAGCATGTTGCCGCCGATGGCGAAGATGGTTGTGAACAGGGTGGTCGTCAGGGCGATGGCCAGAATGGCGATGAGATTGCGGAAGCGCCCGGCCCTCAGGGTACGCCAGGTGAGGGTGCGGATGATTTTACCGTTTGATACTTTCATCGTGTCACCCCACCAGCTTCCCGTCCTCGATGCGGACGGTGCGCCCGGCCATCTGGGCAAAGGCCTCGTTGTGGGTGATCATAACAATGGTCTGGCCGAACCGCTCGCCGGTTACCCGCAGCAGGCCGAGGACATCGAGACTCGTCCGGCTGTCGAGGTTGCCTGTGGGCTCATCGGCCAGGACGATGGCCGGCTTGGTGACCAGAGCCCGTGCCATGGCCACCCGCTGCTGCTGGCCGCCGGAAAGCTGATTGGGCAGGGCCAGCCGCTTTTCGGAAAGGCCCAGGGCGTCGATGATCTGCCCCACATAGGCCATATCGGCTGCGTTGCCATCGAGATGGAGGGGCAGTAGAATGTTTTCCTCCACGTTGAGCACCGGGACGAGGTTGTAGCTCTGGAAGACAAAGCCGATGCTCCGGCGGCGGAAGATGGTGAGGGCGTCATCCTTCATATCAAAGAGGCTGTTGCCGCTCACCACCACACGGCCATCTGTGGGACGGTCGAGGCCGCCCAGCATGTGGAGCAGCGTGGTTTTTCCGCTGCCCGAGGTGCCGACAATGGCGACAAACTCGCCCTCGGCCACCGTCAGGCTAACGCCATCCAGGGCCCTGACGGTGGTCTCGCCGCTGCCGTAGTGTTTTTTCAGATTGTGGGTTTCCAGAATAGTCATGAGGTGCTCCCTTTCGCGCTGTTTGACCCTAGCATACCACGCGAAGCTTTCGACAGCCTTTCGATCACCTTACAGTTTGGAAAGGTAAACCGAAAAAACCGCGCCGCCGGCGGGCGGGGCTTCGGCCCGGATGTATCCGCCACAGCGGGTGACAATCTCTCTGGACAGGTAGAGACCCAGGCCCGAGCCCTCCTGTCCAGCGTCGGCGCGGAAAAATCTCGTGAAAATCCTGGGCAGGTCAGCGGACGCGATACCCCGGCCCGTGTCGGCCACGCGGATGCAGGCGAACAGTTCATAATCGTGGAGGGAGATTGTGATTTTTCCGCCCTCGGGCGTATTTTTCACGGCATTGTCCAAAATGTTGTAAACGGCCTCGGCGCACCATTTGGGGTCACACTGTGCGGAAATGGGGTAGCCTTTCTCGGGCAGTGCGAGAACGATGCCCTTCTCCCGCGCCTTGGGCAGACACTGGGCGGTGGCCTCTGCGGCCACACCGTAGAGGTCATGCCACCGTGGCTGTATGCGGATGATGCCGTTCTCAAGCCGCGAGGATTTGACCAGGGCGCCTGTCAGAAAGCTGAGCTTTTCGGCCCCGGCGCGCATGTGCGCGACCATGGCACGGGAGGGCTCCATCAGCTCGGGCTGCTCAGCCAAAAGCTCGGCATAGAGCAGCATGTTGGCCACCGGAGTTTTGGTCTGGTGCGAGATGTCGGAAATGAGGGCGTGCACCTGGGCCTGCTCGGCCTCCAGCTGCCCGCGCCGGAGCTTGGCGGCGGTGACGAAACGGTGCAGCTTGGCTACCAGCTTGGAAACCTGGCTCTCATCAAAGGTATCCGGGCTGAAATCCCCGGCCAGGGCGGCGTCCAGCAGCCTGTCCAGCGCGGCCATCTCCTTTTTGTGACGATACCGGGCGACGCCGAGAGCGGCCAGCGCGGTCAGCGCCACAAGCGCCGCCACCACCGCGGCAAGCCAGCTCATGCCCGCACCGCCCAGCAGTAGCCGATGCCGCGCACTGTCTTGATATAATCGGCACCCTCCGCGCCGGTTCCCAGCTTGCCGCGCAGACGGGAAACGGCCACCGAAAGAGCATTTTCGTCAACAAAGTCACCGCCATCAGGCCAGATGGCGTCAAGCAGCCGCGCACGCGGGAGTGTTTGCCCCGGATGAGACACCAGCAGATGCAGCAGCCGCTGCTCGGTCTTGGAGAGGTCGAGGACGGCGCCCCCTTTGGTGAAGCTCAGACGCTCGAAATCAAGGGTCAAGTCACCGAGGTGTAGGATGGTCTTTTGAGGCTCCCCACGGCGCAGCTGGGTCTTGACCCGCGCCCGCAAAACCGCCAGGGAAAAGGGCTTGGTGATATAATCATCCCCGCCCAGCTCGAGGCCGGTAACGATATCAAGCTCGGCGTCGTTGGCCGTGATGAACAGGATGGGGCCCTTGAAGGCATCGCGGATTTCCCGGCAGAAGTCAAGCCCGGTGCCGTCGGGCAGCGCAACATCAAGCAGCATCAGCTCGAAGACCTCGCCCCCGAGGGCCTGCCGCGCCGCGCCGAGGCTGTGGCACAGGGTGAATTGCCGCCCATCCTCCCGCAGGGCCAGGGCGATGCCCTGGGCCAGAGACATGTCGTCCTCGATGATGATGATATGGGTCATGGCTGCGCGCTCCTCATGTTTTGACTTCTCCATCATTCTACCACCAACGGGGCTCCGTGACAATCGGGATGGGTTGGCAGGCCTGTTAAATAGCGTTGACACGAGTCACGCGAGAGCAGTAGCCCATAAAGCAATGCATCGGATTTGCACTGCGGCTACAAAAGAGGCAGTTGTTTTTGCGTAGCGAGTGGCAATACCACGCCAGCGTTTCAAATGTAGGAATGCATTTTCTACGAGATGATGTATCTTGTACAGATATTTATCATAATGCCGCTGATTCTTGCGACTGCGTTTTGGCGGAATTACAATCTGCATCCCCATTGACAAAGCCTTGGTAATAATCTCGTTCGTGCCATACCCACGATCGGCCAGCAAATGCTCGGCTGAAAAGCCATCAATCAGCGCAACAGCTTGTTTACAGTCCGCCTTGGTACCTGCTGTAACAAATATTCTGGCCGGCATACCATTTGCATCCACGGCCATATGTAGAAGAAGGGACAAAATAAAAAAACGCTCTTGCAAGCGTTCTCGGTACGGCCTATGGATGGAACCTCTAACCAGCGGCGATTTCCCGGCTGAGCCAGGCTGGTGTCATAAAGGCCTCGAACCGCTCACGGTCAGCGTTGAGGACAAGCTCCTGGGGAAAGCCGCACCCCTCAAGCAGTGAGATGGCGTGCCCAAACTCGCCCACATCGTACCAGATATGGCTGTCGCTGCCCACCATAATGGGCGCGCCCACGCGCATACAGACCTCAAGCATTTTTCGTGCGTTCCGTTCGCCGCCTGACCGTGAGCTGTGGGGCGTCAGAGAGGAATTGTTAAGCTCAAGGGCAACGCCATGCGCCTTGGTTGCCGAAGCAAGAGCCGCGTAGTCCAGCGGAAAGCCGTCGTCGTCGGGATGGCCAATCACCTTGACATAGGGGTTTTTCATAGCCTGGATGACCGCCTGGGTGTTGGCCGCGATGCCCATGTTGCTCACCACCGAATCGTGCAGGCTGGCGATGACATAATCGAGCCGCCGGGCGATGTCGTCGGACAGGTCGATACGCCCCTGCGCATCCATGATATTGGCCTCGGCCCCTTTGAGCATGCGCACGCCGCTGGCGCTGCCCCGGATGACCTTAAGGTTGCTCCAATACCCCGCGCAGGTCGTATTGGGCATGCCGGGTGTATGGTCGGACACTCCGAGAAAGTCGAGGCCGCGATAGAGCGCCTGCTCGGCGTTTTCTTTCAGGGTACTATAGGCGTGCCCGCTGGCAAGCGTGTGAGTGTGGATGTCTGCGATAATTGTCATGGAAGCCCTCCTTCATGTTATGTTTTCTACCCTCACTATAATGGGCCAATGTCATATCTGCAAGCGTGCTGCGGTAAAGGTTGCGTAAAGCCTGCGTCTGCCGTCATTTGGGCCCTGGCGCCCATTTTCCAAGCGCGCGCTTTATGGCCGCGCCCAGGCCCTTGAGCGGCAAACCGCGCTCGGCCAGCTTGGGCCGGTTTTTTTCATCGAACTCGCGCGAAGCGCGCAGACGCGCACGCTCCGCAATGAGACCTAACCTGATGAAGCTCGACATGGCGCTCGTCCGGGGTATCGATAAGGACGAAATCAAGCAGCTGCTATGCAGCGCATTGGTTGACTTCGGTAGGAATACCGGCATTGGGCTCATTGCCGGGGGGATTGAGAACGAGGAAGAGCCAGAAACCCTTATCAGACTGGATGTTGACCTCGGACAGGGGTATTTTCTGGGTATCCCGCAAGCGTGTTTTTCAGCGGCTGTGTCGGAAAAACGCGAGATGATTCGGAAATACTACGCGAAAAAGTATATTGAAACCGCGCGGTGCGCGGTTTATCCCATTATCCGGCCTCTGGCCAAGCCCGGCTACACCTTTTCCCCCGATAAAAAAATCGAGACCGTCTATGAAACCCTGCGGCTCAACCCCGCGATCACCGACCTTCTGTGTGTCAATCACAATATGCCGGTGGATCAAGTGTCTCGCCTCGCTATGATCATACCCGCATCAATATAAAGGCCTTCGGCGCTCAAAATGGACTTTATGCTCCATTTTGAGCGCCGAAGGCTTGTCACATCCTACCAGTTTGAACCACCGCTGTCACACAGTGGTTCTGCTGCAAGAGCCCCCATAAGCCCGCGAACAAAAACGATACGGAAAATTCGGTTGATTATTTGTAAGAAGCGTAATAGAATATACATTATACATTGAATCACTACCTATCTAAAAACCCGCCTTTGTCTAAGGGGAAACAATAGCGCGTATTTTATATACAACGGTTCACGTTCACTTGCGAAATGGTGGTTTCATTCGCAAATGGCTGACTGTGATGGGGGTTGTAGAGCAATGAAGCATCGTTTTTTTAATTCTATACAGGGCAGGGTCGTGTCGATCTTGATTTTCTTCATGACGATTTCACTGCTTGGGTCATTTTTTGTCGTGCGCACAATGTCACAAAATATAATGACCTCAGAAAAAGCAAACAAACTGCTTCTTGCGGCCAGCCTTCTTGATTTTCAGCTTGGCGACCGGGACTACGAAGATATTCTCATTGAAAAAGGGATGGAAAACGCTTCAAAAGAAGAGAAGATTGCCACCCTTTATGCCGAGCTATCTGCGTTCGGGGATAGCATGACCGCGCTTTATCCGGATCTCGGCGTGGGCTATTATTCGTTAGCGCTTGATGCGATTGTAACGTATGCCCCTTCGGAAGAATATAGAGACACCATCGGCGTGGCTATCGGGGCGGATCATCCGGGACGCATTGTCATGCAGACCAATGAGGCGATGGTACGTACCGGAACAATGGTACGGGGAAACATTATGAATGCGATGCATCCCATATCGCGAAACGGGCAAGTAATCGGCTACGCGTGGGCAAACGAGCTTGCCTCCGGAATAGAAACAGAATACAGGACAACCTCGACGAATATATTGATTTTCATGCTTATCATATACTTGATTTCTGTCAGTATCGCGATTGTTTTGTCCAGAAGAAGCATGCGCGACATTCAGAACATTGTCAATGGCGTACGCTTGCTCCGTTCCGATATGACGCGAAAACTCCCGAGGGCGGCAGGAGATTTGGGCGAGGTCGTAGAGAGCATCAATATGATGGCCTCAGATGTTTTAAAGGCAGAGGAAGATCATAAGGCACTTGTGCATGCAGAGGCCGCCAACCTTGCGCAAAAAGATTTCCTTTCGAGAATGAGTCACGAAATCCGCACGCCCATGAACGGCGTTCTGGGCATGACACATCTTGCGCAAAGCACCGAATCAGAGTCACAACGCTTGGAGTACCTAGGCAAAATACACACCTCTGCATCCCTCCTTTTGGGAATCATCGACGATATTCTTGATATCTCAAAAATTGAAGCCGGAAAAATGGTCATAGACGCACATCCGTTTAAAGTTATGAGTGTCATTGACAATATTAGCGATTTAATGATGCCCCGTGCCAATGAAAAAAACCTTAATTTTATCGTATCGGTAGATGAAAATGTCCCTGAAATGGTCGTTGGGGACAGCCTGCGCATATCCCAGACACTCTTCAATATTGTCGGAAACGCGATAAAGTTTACGTCTACAGGTTCAATTAAACTTCGTATTTTCGCGGCGGACGCGCCCGATAACAAGCTCCGAATCCACTTCGCCATACGAGATACCGGCATCGGAATGGACAATGCTCAGCTGCAGAAGGTGTTCAAGCCCTTCACTCAGGCAGATAGCTCAACCGCCAGAAATTTCGGTGGAACCGGGCTCGGTCTTTCTATCAGCAAAGCGCTCATTGAGCAGATGGGCGGAAAAATGGGCGTAACAAGTGTGCTTGGCGAGGGAAGTGAGTTTACATTTGATGTGCTTACAGAGCATTATGATGGCGGTGAATGTTACACGGCTGACGATGCGTACGCTGACGCAATCAATCAAAAGTATGATGGCTTCAGGTTACTCTTGACAGAAGATAATGAGATAAACCAAGAAATTGCAAAAACAATTCTGGAGGATATGGCCTTTGCCGTTGATGTTGCAAGTAATGGTGAAGAGGCGATATCCGCATTCAAAAGCAACCGCTACGATTTAATTTTCATGGATATTCGTATGCCGGTTATGGATGGAATTGAGAGCACTCGGCAAATTCGCAAGATTGAGCGCGAGCGGGCCGAACCCGGAAAGAAACCTGTTCATGTTCCGATTGTAGCCATGACGGCCAATGCGATGGACGAGGATAGAAATGCGACTTATAATGCCGGCATGAACGGACATATCGCAAAACCGATTGACCTGAACGAGCTTTCCGGCGTGCTGTATAAAATACTGATTCAAAATATCATCTAAGTCAAAGTTCAGCGCCTTGACTGACAGGATTATCCAGGCCAGCAAAAACCATACGATTATTTACAACGGAACCATCGGGATGTACATATGGCACAATCATGTACAGAATGGCGCGCTCACTGCACACAGCTTCACGCGTGGTCTGAGAAGGCCGAACCGCAGCAAGACAACGCATACATTATATACAAACGGAGAGGGGTATACGGAAAAAAGATAGGCCGGGATAACCTTTTTCAAGAGACCCTATGCGAACAGACCGAGCGGGCAGACAAGGCTTTATATCTTGTCTGCCCGCTTATGGCTCGTTTTTCTTGGCGCATACATCAAATCTGGGGGGCTTTCAGCCGGCGGCGATAACGCGCCACCATGATGCCGGTAATCACGAGACAGAGCAGCTCGCTGACCATGGGCGAAAGCCATATCCCGGTCTCGCCCGCGACGGACGACAAGACCAACAGGCACAGGGTGAGCAGCACCAGTCCCCGGCCCATGGAGATCGCCAGAGAGGCCAGCGGGCGCTCGATGGAGGCAAAAAAAGCCGCCATGATCACATTGAAACCGATGAACGGGAACGCGGCCGAGAAGAGCCTCAGCGCCCGGAGGGTATTTGTGTACAGCGCGCCGCTCTCAGGGCCGAAAAAGAGCCCCACAACGGCGGGTGCGCCCATCTGCGCCCCGGCGAAGAAAAAGATGGACATCACCCCGACGCTGACAAGGGCATAGCGCAATACCCGGTGTCCACCGTGGCGGTCTCCCATGCCGTGCCGCAGGCTGGTGAGGGGCTGCATGCCTTGACTTAGCCCCGACATGGTCATAAGCACCAAAGTGTTGGCATAGGACACCACCGTGTAGCTGATGACCCCGCTCTCACCCATCAGTGCGAGAATAACCCGGTTGAAGAGGAAGATGATGAACCCGTTGGAAAGCTCGGTGATGCCATCTGCAAGCCCGATGGGTATGATGCGCCGATAGATGCCCGGATGCAGCCGAAACCGGCCGAAGCGCAGCTTTTTCCCGCGCAGAAGGAAATAGAGGACAAAGACCGCCGTAGAGGTCATCTGTGCAAGCCCGGTGGCCAGCGCAGCCCCCCGGATACCCATATCCAACACCTCGATGAGCAGATAATCAAACCCCACATTGGCCAGCGCACAGCTCCCCACGCCAATGAGCGAGAGGTGCGGCGCACCGTCCACCTTGACCAAAACCTCCAGGTTATAGCTGACGATGAAAAAGACGGCGAAACAGGCCGTGATGCCTACGTATTCTCTCGTATAGGTCAGAATCTGCCCCTGCGCCCCCAAAAAGCGGCAAAGGGGCTCCAGCATCAGCAGGGTGACCGCTGTGATGAGCAATCCGGCCAGCCCCGCCATCGTGATGTTCTGATTGAAGCAAGCCCTGGCCTTTTGGGGGTCGTTCTGCCCAAAGAAGATGGACACCACCGTGGCTGTGCCGGTGGCCACCACCAGCCCGAGGGCAAACAGGAGGTTGATAAAGGGCAGGGAGAGGTTGACGGCGGCCAGCGCCTCCGGGCTCACGCGCCGGGCGACGAAAATGCCATCGACAATGGTATAGGTGGAAAACGCCCACATGGAGGCCACCGAAGGCGCGGCATAGCGGAAGAACCCTTTGAACGTTGTCAGAATAAACCCTCCATCGTGTATCGTTTGCCAGGGCTTTCGCCGCCACGCTCAGCGCACAGGCCAATCCGGAACGCGATTGCAGACGCCCATTGCGTGCTATGGTATCACGGATAGGGGCCAGACGCAATGTTGCAGGGGCAAAATCCTTAACTTAATCCGCGTTTTTCTTCCGCGCCCATTGGCCGCGCCCCCACTTTGACACTTCCGGTTGCATCAATACAATTTCCCAAAAGTGTCTTGAACGGAGTGTGGGGCAGCGCCCCACGATCTTCAGCGCAAGCCTGCCAAGATAAACAGAAATCTGTCGATTTTCATCGGCAGATTTTTTGATTTCGATGCGCCTCTACTCCCCCACCGGCTCCCCAGCCTGATAGACAGTTTTCGCACATCCTAGTAGGCGGTGCAGAATGGGTTCGACAGCGACGCTTTCTTTGTCGCTTACCTCAATGCCAATGGGAGGACTATGACCTGGCCGACGACCGTATGGAGGACATCTGCCAGTTGCTGGGCCTCAGGAGTTTATTCTATCAGGCTCCCATCACTCAATCCCGTAGCCTGAAGCGGCCAACGATGTCGTTCATCATCTGGGGCCGGCCCGAGAGCGCCTCACTGACGGCGGCACGGACGGCGTCGGCCCCGGTGTTGATTATCGCTTTCCGCCTCGGCGGCGGGGGGTGGG
>JGI994J12354_10002606_pt1 | contig 17370 bp, 13 predicted proteins | sample IntmicLarv3ML3BL_FD_12354 | JGI IMG/M metagenome (IMG submission 12354) | reverse complement strand
ACCCCCATTTTGGGGATATGGATATAATTTTAATTATTGTATTATAAAAAATTACATATTGCGTTAAACGCACTCTAACCGCCTTTATTCGAGCTTTATTATTTCAACAGTAATTTATCTATCTAAATATCGTTAATGCTTGTAGAACGCCTAATATGGGCGTTTAGAGCTATTTTATTATATTACAATACTTTAGTGATTATTAAAAACTGATTTTTATTGCAAATACTGATATTAAAAATGAGGAAAAGTTCAAACTATATCTTTTAGTTGCCTAACTGCGACCTTTTGTTAGTCATTTTTTAAACGAGGTTTATTGTACTCTGGAATAAAAATAAATATTAATTATTTTCAACTATGCCTTTTTGTTGGTTAAGTACGACCTTTGGATTGTCAAAAAAATAAAAAAGTATTTTTCTTTTCTCTGTGGTGTTGCACGAAGTGCATACTTTAGATAGAGATACTTTAGAATACTTTAAGATACTTATATATAATATATAAGAAAGAAATCGTCTAAATGCGACCTTTGGATTGTCAACTACGACTTTTGGATTGTCAACTACGACCTTTGGATTGTCACAACTACGACCTTTGGATTGTCAAAAAAAATAATCCACAGGCTTTTCCACATATGATATTGTTAATATTTTGTAACACTTTACGACTTTTATTGAAATAAGTCGTACTTTATATTAAACTATTTGTATTATTATATTTTAGGAGTATATATTTTTATGAAAGATATTAATAATAAGGTCATATCATATAATAAAAGTCATTATACTGTTATGGCAAATGACATTGTTAAAGGTAAACAAGATATGACCCTATGGGAAGCTCGGATTATTAGATTACTTATTACGCAAGTTGTAAAACAAGATACTGACCTTAGAACATATACTTGTCGAATTCAAGATTTAGCTAAATTTTTAGATATTACAAGTCAAACTATTTATCAAGATATTAAAGTAATTTGTAAACGTCTGTTAAGTCGTATTGTTGAAGTAGGAACAGGTAATTCTAAAGAGCCATGGAAAATGTTTCATTGGGTACAAACAGCGTCTTATGATGGTAACGGAAATATTACTTTAAAATTATCTGACGAGATTGCTCCATTCCTTTTAGAATTAAATGCTTGGTTTACACAATATCAATTACAAGATATATTATCATTTAATAGTTACTATGCAATTCGATTATATGAATTACTTAAATGTGAACTGGGTATAGGACGAGAAAATAAATACACATTCGTATTTTCAATTGATTGTTTAAGAGAATTGTTTTCTTGTGAAAAAAAGTATTCAAAGACTAATGATTTTATTCGTAAAGTTATTGATATAGGAATAAAGGAAATTAACTTGAAGTCTGATATTGAAGTTGAATATGAGTTAATTAAAACAGGGAAAAAATATACTGAGATATCATTTTCTGTTTATTATAATATAAAAAATAAATTTATGAAAAAAGATGAATTGAAATATGAATGATAATTTATTAACTGTTAAAGAGGTTGCGGAATTGGTAAACGTCAGTCCTCAAAGTATATATCAGAAATTGAATAATCAATTGAAAAAATATGTTGTTAAAGATGGAAATATAAAACGCTTAAAATCTATTGTTTTAAGTGAATATTACAATATTACTGTTTTTGATAACTTGAAAATACTTGAAAAGGATAATCAAGTATTTTCAAGTAAAATAAATGATGTTTTAAACAATAATCAAGTAGAAACAAGTGATTTAAATAATACTAATGAAAGTAAATTGAACAATAATCAAGAAAATTCAAGTATTTTAAATGATAATTTAATCATTTTTTTTAAAGAACAGATAACACAAAAAGATGTTATTATAAAAGAAAAAGATTTATACATAAAAGAACTTACGGAAAAGATTACTGATTTAACGGAACGTCTTGCGATACTTTTTGAAAATGCTCAACAACTACAACAGACACAGCAATTGTTAGAGGCTAAGAATATTGTTGACGATACCGAAGAAAAAGAACCTAAACAATCATTTTTTCAACGTTTGTTTAAAAGAAAATAATTATTACTTGACAAATAAATAAAGTAGCAAATTTGCTACTTTATTGTTTCGGAAAATTCTAACTTGTCTGTGCTTGTGCTGTTGACTGTTCCATTTGTACCATACATTTTACGGATTTCGTCAAGCTCATAATCTTTATGACTTCGTCTTACATAATCTTCTGGTTTTAAATACCATGCTAATTTTTTACTGTGCCATTTTAGATTTAACTCTTTTAACTTATCCTTGTACATTTTGGTGTTACCTGTTACCCATATAAAGCAACCGATTATTTCAATTACAATATCGTCCATTCTCATTAATTCACTGATTATATTTCTGAATTGTTCGGAAGTTTCGTTACTTGTCTGATTTGCTGTGTAGGTTTCACCTTTGCTGTTTCTATGAATGTTTTTCAATTGTTGAAATAGTTCATCATATTTGCTGTTAATCTCTTTCATTATTTCTTCGTTTCCGCCTCTGTCTGGGTGATTTTCAATTGCGAGTTCTCGATATTGTTTTTTTAACTCCTCTAATGTTTCCGGATTTTTGAAGTATGTAGTCTTATTTTTCATTTTATACACTTTCCTTTCTTTAAAATATTCATTTTTCAATGAGCTTAAAGATAGAAAAACATAGTGTATAACGAAGTCAACGGAACTGTGAAATAAAGTTGTATTAACTTCTTTGTAATACTTCTTTATGTCGCAAAAGTCCGTTTACTTCAATAGTTATACAATATGTTAGCTTGTAACAGGCTAATTGAATAAATGAATATCTGAAAGGAAACGCAGTTATACCAAATGAGAATACAACAATAATTATTTGCATAAAAATGCACATATGAACGGTTGCAATGAATATATGTATAGATTGATTGATATAAAAACGGTAAAAATTCTTAAAACAAAAATAACTCTGCCATTTTGACGGAGTTATTTTTGTTTTCTCTATTACCATTATACTAAATTGTAATTTAGTATAATATATATACTATTTTAAAACTTTTCTTTTGGTTTCCATGTATTTTTTTAATGGGCTTGTTTGTTCTACTATCGGTTGTAAATTTTTATTAAATGCTCTTAAGTATTTTAATACCATAGACAAATTACTATGCCCCAAAAGTTCTTTTAAAGCATATATATCATCACTTTGTAACAAAAAATTTTCCGCAAAGGAATATCTATATGCGTGTGGTTTTACCATTGATATTCCTCTACTAATATTATATTTTTTCAGTGATTGGTAAGCCCCTGACCTTGTCAATTGTTTACCAAACTGACTACAGTATAAATAATCTTTATAATCTCCGCCCCTGTATCGCAAAAATTCTCTAATATGTAAACACAACTCCTGTGATATAGGTTGCATTTTCTTTTTTCTGTTTTTCGTATGCTGTAATTCAATATAATATTCTTCAAGATGTAAGTCAGCAATTTTAATATTTATAATTGTAGATATTCTGTTACCAGTATCAAACATATGTGCACTCATAAGCCAATTTCTAAATTCTATAATATTTCTACCTTTCTTTATATCTGGTTTCCTCATTAACACACTTAATTGTTCAGTAGAAAATGTAATAGGAATTACTTCGTCAAATTTTGGAACTTCTATTTCAAATTTTGTAATGTATTCTTGGTCTTCGTGCATACAGTAGTTCAAAAAAGGTTTTAGATTACGAATATTTTTTGCTATAGTAACATCCTTTTGTGTACCTTTAATTTGTAAATATTTAATATACTCTTTTATAAGAGATTTAGTAACATTCATACACTGTTTTGATGTATCAAAAAACTTTCCGAAATTCTTTAAATGCAGAATAATAAGTATCTATTGTCTGACCTCTTAAATTTCGTGTTTTACATAATGTTTCGTATTCTTGGTATGCGTCATCTAAAGTTTTGCCTTTTTGGTAATAATTAAACAATTCTTTTTTCATAAAAATACACCTCTTTTAAATGTATTCCAATGTTGTATTTTTATTAATTCAACAACACAGGATTGTTATTAATCATGAAAAAATCCCTTGCTGTAATCGGATATAAAGCCATAAAAAAACAAGCAGTGGTTTGTCCCTCAAACCCACTGCTTGTCCTTGTTTGCAAGTATATTGGTGCCTCGAACTGGAATCGAACCAGTGACACAGGGATTTTCAGTCTGTCATAAAAATTTACAGCCAATTTTTGTTGATATATCAACAAAAGCAAGGGATTTTTCAACTATGCGAGATTAGGATTTTCAAATATTTTAATTATTATAGATTTAATTAATTTTATTAATAACACGATTTGATTATAAATGAAATTTTAGATTTTGTCAATTTTTTTACAAAAAATAATCTTCATGATAAATCCACAAAGATTATTTTAATCAATTTTTAAATACATTATGCCACATATAATTCTACACCTGTATTTATAATTTCTTCCATAATTCCCTTTGGTGTCGAATATTCGTTTATACTAAAAGGTAATGGCTGTATATCAACTTTTAATGTAAATGATTTGTCTAATAAAAATGTTCCCATATTTATAAAATTTGTTTCGTCATATCCGTCAATGATAATTGCTATATCAATATCGCTTTCTTCACTATAAGTCCCTTTTGCATATGAGCCATATAATATTACTCTATTTATTTTTATGTCTTTTTTTATTATTTCGATATATCTATTTATTATATCTATAATATCACTTGGGATTTTAGCCATTCGAATACCTCCTTTGTTTTATTTATAATTTCTTCACTCGTTTTTTCGTCTATATCTTTTGAAATTTTTTCTTTATAAGCGTCATATCTTGTGGCAGTATAGTATAAAAATAATTGGTTTATAAAGCTAATATAATTTTTATATGTTGGATTATTTGCTATTGTATCAATTTTTACTATTATAGAATTTATGTTATGTGTATAGGGTGCTTCTTTATCATAAGTATAGACATAAATACCCTTTACTAATTTTTCAACTGCTTGTTCACACATGAATGTTACATAAGAATATCTGCCATTTTTGAACATAAAGTCAGCAGTGTCCATATCATTTTCTGCTATTTCTAACCATTTTAAATATTTTTCTTTGTTATCCAAAAATACACCCTCTTTCTTTTATCTACACATTAATTATATTACATTCATATGAAAAAGTAAACCGATAATTTTTAAATAAATTATATATTCCCAACAAGATAAAATGTACGTTTCATTTTTCCATCAATTATTCTTTCAAGCCTGCCTATCCGTTTTGCTATATGTGGGTGACTTGCTTTCATTTTTTCATATAGATTTGCATTACTGGATATTGTCATGTCTTGTAACAAATATAGCCCCTCTACTAATTCATCACCATAGCCGATACTGTAAGCAAATTCGTCTGCCATTAATTCATTGTTCCTGCTGTTTATTGATATTATTACTTGTCCTAAGTACATGAATATCATTAGGAATATGTTTATTATCAGTTTTATTATTGTTATTAGAAAAAATACTATTCCGCTTTTTTCTAATATTGAACCTATTTCTAACGCTGTTAAGAATATTTGAAATATTATTACATATATAGCAAATATTCCATTTCCAATGGTGGTTAGCATTGTGGCTTTTGTATCTCCGTTATATATATGCCCTAATTCGTGGGCTATGAACCCCTGTAGTTCTTCTTCTGATAAGGTTTCTACTGCTCCTTTGGTGACTGCTACGGTCTTATAGCCTATTGCACAGGCGTTTATTGTCATGCTGTCTATTATGTGTATTCGTATGTTTTTGTTAAGGCTGGGATATGTTTCTTTGGCTTGTCGGTATACTTCTTCGAATATTGGGATTAGATAGATTTTTTCTTTTTTGGTTTCGAGTTTTCTTACTCCGTTTATTATTCGCAGTAATGCCTCTCCTAATGGTGATAGTGCTATTGCTATTGATACTGTGTATGTTGATAATATTAATATTAGTATTTTTATTCCACCGCCTAGTAGTGTGTATGTGAATGCCATGTAGAATACTGCCCAACAGATGTATATACCGTCTTCCGATATATCTTCTTGCTTGAATTTTTTCATTTTGATTTTTTTCAATTCCTTTCTCAAATTGAATATTTTCTTTAACGAAAAATGTTTCTCAAGGCTTTTATACCATTGAAAAATTACAATTATTCCTGCAATTGTAATACAAATTAATAATATTATTGTTTGGTTTTTCATAAATCCGATTTACTAAATTATTCATTATTTTTTATCTCCTCTAAGTCGAGTATTTCGATATTTGGGTAACTATTTTGGCAATCACTTAAATATTGCCTTATTTTATACCCTGTTTTCGGAACTACCCATATTTGTTTATCATATGTAATAAAATTTTCCTGTAGGTTTTTTTCAAATCTCGCTCTGTCTTTGACTGATAATTCAATTTCGATACATGTTGTTATATTATCCTGCTTGAATATTAAGTCTGGATAATGTTTTCTTGTGTTAAATCCGTTTTCTGAAAACAATTGTCTTTCTGTGATGATATCTTGTAATTTTATCCTTTGATTTTTTATGAAATAACAGACTGTATCTAGGACTGTTATTTCATGAGCTATCTTGTCAATTCTGACATTATTACTTCTGGCTTTTTTACCTATTAAGGTTTTACCTTTAGAGGTAAGAAAATATAGGTTGGGTATACCGTAAATAATCTTTTTACGTTCGATATACCCAATGTCAAGCAATTCACGCAAACGCCTGTCACAGGCACGACTACCTGTAAAATTTGCCATAATTTTAATATGTCTGCCAAGACAAAATCTGAAACGTTCTATTTCTCGTAAAATCTCGAAATCTCGCTCCGTCAATCTCACACAACTACACCCCCTACTTACTACTAACTACACTAACTTACACACTACACACTCTCTCACACTTACACACACCTCCACTACACTACACACTAACTAAACTAACTACTAAACTACACACACTACAACACACAACTAACTACTCACACACGACACCGCACGCACTGCACACGCACACACAACTACACACTTCATAATGTACATGCTATTACTCCACGTAGGTATAGATGGGTCTCGGGTATGTCCCAGAGCCGAGACCCATCTATACCTACGTCACTTTGTCATTTGAAGTGTTGTGTGGCTTGGGTTCGTTGGTGTGTGTGTTATATATTATTAATATATGCGGTGTCGTGTGTGAGTAGAACCCTTTTTGTACGTGTTTTTTCGGCTTGTTTTTTCATTTTTGGACAAGTTATTTTATTATTTTATATTTTTCAAATAAGCAAAAACAAGCGGTAATTTTTTATCGCTTGTTTTATGAATTTTGGGGTTAATTTAATTTTTTATCCATTTTGCGTATAGAATAATATCTTTGGTAACTCTACTTTCAAAGTTATATTTTACAAGATAATTTTCGTCATAATACCACCCAACAAATGTGTAACCGTCCATAACTGGGTCATTTGGTTTTATTACTGAACTACTATGTTTTATTATTTGATATGGTATAGATGTATCTCCAGTATTTTTGAACATTATTTTGTGTCCTGATGTTTCGAATATTGGCAGTATGAATTTTATTTCATTGGCAATTATTTTTTTCTCAGTTTCGATATCTTCTGGTATTGGGGTTATATCTTTAGCATTTACAGTAATTTCAAAAATTTCTGTATAATCTGTTACTTTAGTCAAGCCATTTTCTATGGTGGCTCTAACTGTTATTGTACCTGCTGATGTTGCGGTCAGTACATCGTTATTCAACTTAGCTCCTGTATTACCTGCGTTCGCTATGCTCCATTTGATTGTCTGATTGGTAGCCTCTGACGGTAACACTGAACCTGTTAATGTCAATTCCTCGCCCACTGTCATTGAACTTGGTACATTATTTATTTCACTTACTGCTATGTATGTATCAATTTCCACCGCTTGAACTGTTATATCAAATATCTGTTCATAATCTGTCGTCTTAGTCAAACCATTTTCTATAGTGGCTCTCACTTTAATTGTTCCTGCTGATGTTACGGTCAGTACATAGTTATTCAACTCAGCTCCTGTATTACCTGCGTTCGCTATGCTCCATTTGATTGTCTGATTGGTAGCGCTTGATGGTAATACTGAACCTGTTAACATCAATGTATCACCCACTGTCATTGAACTTGGTACATTATTTATTTCACTTACTGCTATGTATGTATCAGTTTCTTCCGCTTGAACTGTTATATTAAATATCTGTTCATAATCTGTAGTTTTCGTCAAACCATTTTCTATATTTGCTTTGACTTTGACCGCACCTGCTGATGTTGCCGTCAATACATCGTTATTCAGTTTCGCTCCTGTGTTACCTGCGTTAGCTATACTCCATTTGATTGTTTGATTGGTAGCGTTCGATGGTAAAACTTTGCCTGTTAATTCTAATGTATCTCCGACAGTCATTGAAGTCGGTACATTATTTATTTCACTTACTGCTATGTATGTATCAACTTCAATTGCTTGAACTGCTATATCAAATGTCTGTTCATAATTTGTTGTTTTGGTTAAGCCGTTTCCTATGGTAGCTTTCACTGTTACTGTACCTGCTGATGTTGCGGTTAATTTATTGTCATTCAATTTTGCTCCTGTATTCCCTGCGTTTTCTATGCTCCATATGATTGTTTGATTGGTAGCGCTTGATGGTAATACTGAACCTGTTAACATCAATGTATCACCCACTGTCATTGAATTTGGTACATTATTTATTTCACTTACCGCTATGTATGTATCAATTTCTACCGCTTGGACTGTTATATCAAACGTTTTATTGTCGCTTATTTCACTGTCATTTGTTGCTTGAATAGTAAATTCAAATATTCCTGCTAATTCTGGTATGCCTGTTATTTTGCCTGTCACACTGTCAATGTTTAAACCGTTCGGAAGTTGTCCGCTTGTTATCTCGTATGTAATATCACCGTCACCAACTACATCAATTTTGCTGTTATATTCAGCTCCTACTTTTCCATTTGGTAATGTTTCTGTTGTGATTTTGATTTCATTTGGTGATAATTCTGATTGATTAATAAATCGCGCTTCAAGGGTTACATTTTCTGTAGCCATAAAGCTATATATTTCTCCTGCATTTGGTATTAATTCATTATTAATATACCAACCATCAAACATACATTCCTCATTGGGAACTGCTGTTACAGCTACCTTTTCTCCTCGTGTAACCATTTGGTTTCCATAAACATAACCATATTCATTTGAAGTTACATTTACGATAACCTGCAAGTCATTTTTATTTGTAATTTCTTCATCAGGTAAAATATCATAATTCATGCCATTATAACTTGTTGATAATGAATAATCGTTAATGGGAACACCACTACCCATATTAATTTTCCCGTTATATGCTTGACCTTCATTTAATACAATATCATTGAATAATGTTTTTCTTACAGGTAACATATTCATATCATATTCTATAATTGAATAATTCATTGTTCCGTTTTCTCTCGCAATGATTTCTACATTAAATTCATCGTAAAAATCATTTTCATTGTATAATGATATTACCTTTTTACCATTGCTCACAGTTACAGGGAAAATATTTTTTGTGATTTCTTCGTTTATAACACTTGCCATCAATTTACCATTGCTATCATAGATATTAACATCTACAGGGCATTCAACAATAACATTTTTCACCACTCCATGAGGAAATCCATTTGTATAATTATGGGCAAGCATCCATGATAAATATATTTCATGTTGGTGAGCATATGGTATTGCCAATGCCGTTTTTATTAATAAATTAGCACTATTTATATTCTCGTTGCTAATAGTTAAATATGTAAGATATGGGGTACTTTTTAATATTTCTATACACATTGCAATAATAAAATTTGACCCTATATTCTTAAATGGTTTTTGTAAAAATGTATCATTTAAAACTACTATTTTAGATAACTTCTCACAAATAGTTTTTACAGAACTTAATATGTCTGGTGGCAATGTATCTAAATAGTCTTCACCATACACAATAACACAGGCAAGTACAATAATAACTTTTGGTGTGATATCTCCTTCTTTTAATAATCTTTCTATTAAATCAATAAAGTTTGTAATTGTTCCATATTTATATACACTAATTGCCAAAATTGGTATTAGAAATTCTTCAATTTCTTTAATATTCTTAAATATATCAACAATTTCTAAAATCCCATAAATTATAGAATATTTTGTTGAATTACTACCATTAATCCAAAATGTTGAAAGTTCGTTTTTTGCCTTTTCTAATGATTTATCGATTTTCTCTAATTCCCCTGTTTTATCTTTATATATATCACGCCATATATTCACAATTCCAATATCTTCAATAGTCTTATTATCTTCTGTTCGATAATTTACTATATGGAATATTTCGTTTATCATATCTTCATAATATAAGGGAACATATGCACTATTGGGGATAATATCATATAGAATTTCAATTAAATGTTCAACTATTCCAGGATTTATATATTCCATATCTGTTAATGGATAATATATACCAGTTATTACTTTATACTGTACATCTGCGCCAAATTCATTATATTTATAATACGGTAACATATATGTTATTCCGTATCTTCCAAAGTTCCAATTAGATAGTGGAACTCTTGGCACTACATCAAGTGGGAAAACGATATTAATAATATTATTAAATAATTCATCACTTGGATTTTCTATACCATTTGTTCTTATACCTTGTGGTGTAGCAAATGTGTATGTATATATATCTTCATTTTTAAATAAATCCTTTGATGTTTCAAATGTAGTTCTGTTTAATTTTCCAGCAACTAAATTTGCTACAGCTCCGCCTCGACTATACCCAGTAATCCATATTTTTCTATTTCCAGTAGTGGTTATCAACCCATTATCAAGCAATCGTGTAATATATAAATTAAACTTATCAATTACATTTTTTGCAGATATATTAAATCCTTCATGAGCAATATCATTACCAATGTTAAAATTGTCAGCCCATTCACTGCCATATGCACCTCCCCGAATGATTATTGCTATGATACTGCTTTCCTCACCCTCAATAATAATATTTTTATATGCAAATGAAAATGCAACTTTACTAGAATTGTCGTTTAATGATATATTGTAATTATGAAAATCTGTATCTTCATATGTAAATCCAATTTTCGTATAAGCATATTTTATGTTATCTTCTCTTCCCACATTACCATTTTTTGCCCAATCTTTTTCACTTTCATTTGTACTAAACGCTGACATCGCCATTCCCAATGATAATTTTGCTAGTAAATCGTTATATATGTAACTTGAACTATTAAATAATTGGTCGCTATAAAAGAAATTGGCATTTAACCCATTATGATTTATATCACTATGAAATTTTAAGTTTACAAAATGGTCTCCAACTATGCTATCCCATTCGCAGATAAAGCCATATCTTTCAGCACCATATAATGTTGTTTCTGAAATTGTATCATTCCATTTTCCTGGATAATATCTTTTGTTTTCAGCATCATATTCTCTATACATCATAAGACACCATTCTCGCCCAAAATTATCATTTGGTTCCCAAGGTGCCCAATTTGAATAATGCCATACTTCATCAGTTATCCAACTCCACTTATTACTTTCGTCTCTGTCATATGTTGCTCCAAGCCAATAAAAATCTTTTTCTTTATTTGAAATTAATTCATACACAAAATCTTGTTCCTCTTGTGAAGTAATTGCTACTAAATGTCCCCCCATCTTTTCACAATACACTTTTGCCTCCTGCCATGTTAATCCGATATTAAACACTTGATAATAGTGTTCGTTATATTCAACTATGTCATGTTCATTTAATTGAGTGTAAAATACTTTCAAATATGGATAACCATCATTAACATTCGCATCCATGCCCCATATTGTGTCAAAACCAAACCCAACAAATGAAGATTTCACGCCTAGTTCTGTTTCAGAAAGTGCCTTAACGTTTGTGAGATTACCACCAGTAGCAACACCATGCTGAATATTGTCAAGATAGTAACAGTTGGTAATTTGCAATCTTCTACCTTCTCCAACCAATCCACCTGCTAATGAATTTGAAGGTGACGTAGCTATAACCACACCTGTATTATAACAATTTTCAATTGTTGGTTGCTCAAAATATCCAACATACCCTGCTATTCCACCTGCTCTTGTTGCATAGATTGAACTTCGCATTGAAGAAGATGTGACATTGCCTAAGTTATAGCAATCAGTTATTAACGCTGAATGAGCCATTTCACCAACTATTCCGCCTGCATATGCTCGTGTATCTGTAGTACAGGAAATACTAATAACACCACTATTATAACATCTGGAAATTGTCCCTAATGAAGATGCTGACGCTCCTGCTATTCCTCCTGCATAAGCATGTGATACTGATTTTGTAGAGTCCAAAGCAGTGATATCACCTGTATTATAACAATCTGAAATGGAGCCATATGTTACTCCAACAATGCCCCCTGCATGAGGATATTGGTTTGTTGATATTGATTTGATAGAACCTGTATTGTAGCAATTAGATATTTTTCCATGACATTCGCCAACTATCCCACCAACAAAAGTAGTTGACCCAGTAGCAATTATTTCAGCACCAACTATTCCAATATTCTTGATTTCTGCTCCCTCGCCCACATATCCAAATAGTCCTGCATAAACAATGTCATCACTTGTAATTGATATTTTTAAGTTTTTTATTTCATGACCATTTCCGTCAAAAACTCCATTAAATGAGTGTTCTTTGTCAGTTCCAATTGGAAACCAATTTTCCCATAATGATAAATCTATATCATTATCAAGTATATAATAACCATTACTACCTATATTTTTTAATTCCTCAGGTGTACTGATATGAATAGCAGTATCAGGAATATTATCTTCTAAAACACTTGAAAGACGTATATTTGACAATCCAAATTTTGTTCCTGCTGGCACAGACTTATTATCATGTAAATTTATTTTCAATATTTTAACATCTTTTAAATTCACACAAACATCTTTAATTGGTAATTTATCTGGAGTTAAATCAACTTCATATAATATTTTTTCATCACCTACAATTTGAAACTTTGTATTAAAAGTTGTTGCATTATTTGATTTTAATAATACAATATCACCTAATAAATATTGATATTCTCCACTATATGAGGAAATATCATATTCATTCCATACCCAACTTGTCTCATTTCTATTATTATACCGAGCAACCCATGCTGTTAAACCATATTCATAAGTGTTTCCGTTTACATCAATATTGCCATTTTTTTGTCCTAGAATATCAATAAAACTGTCACCTTCATTTCCTGTATATCTGTCAGAATTTATTGGCGTTAATTTTTCTAACCGTATATCACTGTCAATATCATTTGAATATATAGGCATATTAGATAATATTGTAGACATCAACATAGATATTAATAAAATTACCGATATTGTTTTTTTCATTATGTACCCACCTAAATTTTTAATGTTTTTATTAATTTTAAGTATTGCTTTTTTCTAGTTTTAAGTTTCCACTATTTAAAAAGATTTGCCAGACATCATTATGATTTGATTTCAAATTCTTTTTATTATAATTTTTTTTGTTGAATTTTGATATTAAATTAAAATCTTTAATCCCTGTAAAAACTATTTCTTCTCTATAATCCAAATAAGAAATTGTAAATTCTTTACCCGTTGAATACCCTTCTAACTTTATCACATCAGCATTGTTATATACATATAAAAGTGCAAATTTTTTATTTTCAGGCATGACAACCGTTAAATCTTTTCCTCCTAAAATAATAGACAAATCAGAATCAGCAGGTAACTCTATTTCAATTGAATAATCTAAATAGAATGTTTCAAACAATAATAAAATTTTAGTATCTTCAGTAAAATGAAGGTAATGAGCTAATCCAACTGGATAAATCCAATACAAATGGATATTTTGCGACTTATTGAATTCTATTAATTCTATTTCTGATTTATTTATACTTGCATATTCTTCTTTTACATTTATCTCAAAATTATTGTTGTCTGTTGCTAATAATATTCTGTCTGTTCTTTTGCCTATATTTTTTTCATTTAAAATTCTATTTACTTTACTTGTAAAACCACCATTCAAATTCACCTTATTAGGTTTAAAAATTAACGCTATAAGCATTATAAATCCTATTAAAAATATCCCCAATATAACTTTATTTTTCAAAACTCCCCCCATTCTACCATACATTAAAAATATGCTATTATCCCCCTGCTAATGGTCTAAATATTTTATATAACAATCCCCCATTGATATATATTTTTCGACAAAACATCAATCTTTCTATTTACAGCATTTGACATACTGTGATATAATTTGATATACTTCGATATTTATTTTTTCACATTTTCGTAGAATATACTATTCTGCGAAAATAGCCGATTTTTCGTTGATATATATGATTTCTTTATTTTGCATTTCTGACGGCTGACGGCTTATTTTTTGTTAATAGCTCTAATTTGTCCATGTTGTTTTTCTTCTGTTCTAATGACGAATGTACATATAAATCAAGTGTTATTTTTACACTTGAATGTCCTAATATTTCACTTAAACTTTTTATATCAAAACCATTTACTATACATCGTGTTGCGAATGTATGCCTTAATGTATGGAATGTTACATCTGTTACTTTAGTGTCTTTCAGGCACTTTTTAAAGTAATTCTGATATGTTCTCGGCTCTATGTAATCTAAGCTGTCTGTTAATAGATAATGAGTTTTATTTTCACATCTGTAGATTGTTAGTATATCAATTAAAAATATAGGTAATGGTATTTTACGAGCTGATGTCTGGCTTTTTGGTGTTCCCTCGATTAATATAGTTTTTGGTTCTTTTTCAATGTCAATGTTTTTTACTCTTTGAAGTGTTCTTTTTATTGAGATATAGCCGTTTTCTAAGTCTATATCTTCCCATTTTAAGCTACATATTTCACCAAGGCGTAAGCCTGTATATAGAGTTAATAGTATACCTATTTTCTTTATTGTTATGTCATTTATAAGATATTTTTCTAATAGCTTTATTTCGTTATCTGTAAGTATTTCTTTATCAGGTTTATTGCATTTTGGGTAATTGATAACTATGTATAACGGTGTGTTGTATGCGTTTCTGTAGTATTTTAATATCATGCTTATAATACATAAAATATTGCGAACTGTTCTATTTGATAAGTCATTTATTAATTTGTTGGTGTAGTCTGCAATTGTAGCTGATGTTAATGTGTTCATTTGTATATTACCGATACTGTCTTTTATATATTTGTTTATAATGATATGGTATTTTGTGTATGTTGATTGTTTTACTTTAATTTTAACTGAATTAAGCCATTCGGCGGATATATTGTATAGTGTCAAATCGGCGGCGACCTCGATATTTTCGATATTATGAATGTTTTTGTTAAGTAGTTTTTCTTTTGTTTCTGAATAATTTCTGCTGTATACATAGCCATATTTGGGCTTGTTATTAATGTACTCCTTGATGTATCTGCCTTCCCAACGACCGTCTTTTCTTTTGTATATGTTTATACCTTTTTTTGCCATAAATATTTCCCTTTCTAAAGTTAAATTTGGATAAAAAAATTGACTAAAAAAATGACGGCTTATAGAAAAATAAACCGCCAAAAGCCAATAATATTATATTAAATGTGTATGAAATAAAGAACAAATAAATATTAAATATTAAAAATCCAAAAATATCTTGACAAAACGTATGCAAAACTGTAAAATATTAGTGTCGAAATATCAAAAACAGCCTTTCGCAGAATAGTATATTCTACGAAGATTTTTTATTTATATGAGTAGGGTTTCAAGGGACAAGGGTTATCGCTTTTTATCTTCCAAAACATAATTGAAATTGTGAATATATATTAAAACAGCAGACAGTATTTATGGTACTATCTGCTGTTGTTTTGTATAGACATTATATAACGCTCATGTTGCGCCCTCACGCATTGCACTATCCTTTATATAATGCAGAACTCTATATTTTATTCTGGGAAAAGTATTTGCATACCAATTTTCTTTTGCAAAAGTGAGTTTTATAACACAAAAAAGTCCAGACCCCCATTTTGGGTATATGGATATAATTTTGATTATTGTATTATAAAAAATTACATATTGCGTTAAACACGCTCTAACCGCCTTTATTCGGGCTTTATTATTTCAACAGTAATTTATCTATCTAAATATCGTTAGTGCTTGTAGAACGCCCAATATGGGCGTTTAGGGCTATTCTGTTATGTTATTGGGTTTTGCTTTCTTGATAATCTTCTAAATGAGCCTTATGACACTATTAAATGGATATAAAGATTATTATTTTTAACTATGCCTTTTTGTTGGTTAACTACGACCTTTGGATTGTCAATAAAATAAAAAAGTATTTCTCTTTTTCTGTGGTGTTGCACGAAGTGCATACTTTAGATAGAGATACTTTAGAATACTTTAAGATACTTATATATAATATATAAGAAAGAAATCGTCTAAATGCGACCTTTGGATTGTCAACTACGACTTTTGGATTGTCAACTACGACCTTTGGATTGTCACAACTACGACCTTTGGATTGTCAAAAAAAATAATCCACAGGCTTTTCCACATATGATATTGTTAATATTTTGTAACACTTTACGACTTTTATTGAAATAAGTCGTACTTTATATTAAACTATTTGTATTATTATATTTTAGGAGTATATATTTTTATGAAAGATATTAATAATAAGGTCATATCATATAATAAAAGTCATTATACTGTTATGGCAAATGACATTGTTAAAGGTAAACAAGATATGACCCTATGGGAAGCTCGGATTATTAGATTACTTATTACGCAAGTTGTAAAACAAGATACTGACCTTAGAACATATACTTGTCGAATTCAAGATTTAGCTAAATTTTTAGATATTACAAGTCAAACTATTTATCAAGATATTAAAGTAATTTGTAAACGTCTGTTAAGTCGTATTGTTGAAGTAGGAACAGGTAATTCTAAAGAGCCATGGAAAATGTTTCATTGGGTACAAACAGCGTCTTATGATGGTAACGGAAATATTACTTTAAAATTATCTGACGAGATTGCTCCATTCCTTTTAGAATTAAATGCTTGGTTTACACAATATCAATTACAAGATATATTATCATTTAATAGTTACTATGCAATTCGATTATATGAATTACTTAAATGTGAACTGGGTATAGGACGAGAAAATAAATACACATTCGTATTTTCAATTGATTGTTTAAGAGAATTGTTTTCTTGTGAAAAAAAGTATTCAAAGACTAATGATTTTATTCGTAAAGTTATTGATAT
>JGI994J12354_10002605_pt1 | contig 17375 bp, 17 predicted proteins | sample IntmicLarv3ML3BL_FD_12354 | JGI IMG/M metagenome (IMG submission 12354) | reverse complement strand
GTAGGCGTGGCTGTGGCGATTTCCGCCATCCGCGTCGTGACACCCGCCATTCAGCTTTGGCATTATCTCCTGCCCGGCTACATCATCGCCGTTGGGCTGATGCCTTTCGTCTCCAACACCTTCGTCGGCATCGCTTACGACTCGGGCGGCGTGGCTTCCGGCCCTATGACAGCGACGTTCATTCTCGCTTTTATCCAGGGCGCGGCCAACGTAACGCCCACAGCGGATGTCATGACGGATGGCTTCGGCATGATCGCCATGGTCGCCATGACGCCTATCATCGCGATACAGGTTCTCGGCTTGGTTTATCGAATAAAGTCCGCAAAGGCAGCAAAAGGGGGAGCGGTGGCAAATGGCTGATGAAGTGAAGCATATAAACGGTGAACAGGTCACGGTTATTGTGAACAACGGTATCGGCAGCAAGGTGTTTAAAATTATCAAAAACCACGGCGTTGTAGGCGGCATTGTTCATGTCGCCAAGGGCACCATTGTCAACAAGCTGTTGGAATTTTTCGAAATCGCGGATATCCGCAAGGAAATGGTCATGTTCGCGGGGCCCAATCAGGTTTGCCGCGCGGCCATGAAGGATTTGTACGAAACCCTGCATTTGGAAAAGCCTCACCACGGTATCGCCTTTTGCGAAGCGCTCACGGGCGTTTACAGCTCAAAAGGCGCCTATTTAAGCACCGAATCCGACGATAAAAAAAGCGAGGAAGAATCAATGTACACAAAAATCACGACAATAGTCGATAAGGGCAATGCGGAAACCGTGGTAGATGCTGCTGTGGCAGCAGGCGCGAGAGGCGGCACCATCATCAACGCCAGAGGATCGGGCATCAACCAAACCAGCACGCTTTTCTCCATGGAAATCGAGCCGGAAAAGGAAATGGCTATGATTCTCGTTAAAGATGACATCGCCTGTGCTGTGGTCGAAGCCATCAAAACAGCCATCAAAATCGATGAACCCGGCAACGGCATCCTCTTCACGCAAAAAGTGTTAAAAACCTACGGCATGTTCGAAAAATAGAACGACTCTGAGCCGCTTACGAAATACATGGCGGCCCTTCATCGCTCTGTTCTTATCGTGCAGGGCACGGCAAAGCATGCATTTAATGCGCAAGGTGATCGTCATAAAAGCGGCACCACCGCATCCACGCCGGAAGGCTTCAAAACCAATATCATCACCATCGCGAAGAACAGTACAGCCACAAACAACATTTTTTTCATCTTCAAACTCTCCTTTCGTATGAAAAGCAATTCCGAGGGTAAGCGCTTGTAATTATAAGACGCGCCATCCCTCGGAATTGTATTGAAGATGCTTTTTTATTTACAGTTATTAAGCCGGAAGCTGCTTCATGGTCAGCGATATGCGGCCTTTCTTTTCGTCCACCTCAACCACCCAAACCTTCACCACATCGCCCACCTTAACCACTTCGTTCGGATGGCGAATAAACCTGTCCGCCATGCGGGAGATGTGCACCAATCCGTCCTGATGTACGCCGATATCAATGAACGCGCCGAAATCAATCACGTTGCGCACGGTGCCCGTCAGCTCCATGCCGGGCTTCAAATCCTTCATATCCAGCACATCGGAGCGCAGTACGGGGGCAGGCAGCTCATCGCGGGGGTCTCGGCCGGGCTTTTGCAATTCCAAAATAATATCCTTCAGTGTTGGCACGCCAATGTCCAATTCTTTCGCCAAATTTGCGATGCCCTTTTCATCAGCGCGACCTTTCAACTCCTTCAAGTTGCCCGATTTGATATCCTTAAGAGAGTAAGAAAGGGTTTTAAGCAGCGCTTCCGCCGCCTTATAGCTTTCGGGATGAACGGCGGTGGCATCCAGCGGATTCTTTGCATCCGTAAGCCTCAAAAAGCCTGCGCACTGCTCATAGGCGCGAGGGCCGAGTTTCGCCACCTTCTTCAAATCGTTTCGGCTCACAAAGCCGTTTTCCTCACGGTAGGCGACAATGTTTTTTGCCAGCTGCGGCCCAATGCCTGCCACGTGGGTCAACAGTGGCGCGGAGGCTGTTGACAATTCCACGCCTACCGAGTTCACGCAGCCTTCTACCACACCATCAAGCGCCGCTTCCAGCTCATTTTCCTTCAAATCGTGCTGGTATTGCCCCACGCCAATGGCCTTCGGATCGATTTTCACCAACTCAGCCAATGGATCCTGCATACGTCTGGCGATGGAAACCGCGCTTCTCAGCGATACATCGTATTCGGGAAATTCTTCCGCCGCCAATTTTGAAGCGGAATAAACAGAAGCGCCCGCCTCGCTGACAATCATGTAATGCACATCTTCCAGCGGCTTAATCACAGAAGCGACAAAGCTTTCCGCCTCGCGGGAGGCGGTGCCGTTGCCAATGGCAATGGCTGTCACGCCGTGGCGCTTAATCATCTGCGTCACTTGGATAAAGGCCTGCTCCTTTAATTGCGTTTGGCCTGGAATCGTAAAATGCCCTACCCCTGTTTCGAGTACCTTGCCGTTTTCATCCACCACAGCCAGCTTGCAGCCCGTGCGAAAGCCCGGATCAACCCCCAGTGTGATTTTGCCCTTCACGGGGCGCTGCATAAGCAATTGGCGCAAATTATCCGCAAACACATGAATCGCGGCGCTTTGGGCACGGTCGGTCAGTTCGCCGCGCAATTCCCTTTCGGCGGAGGGTTGGATAAGCCTGTCCCAGGCATCCTCTGCGGCCATTTGAACCTGCACCGTTGCGGGCGCGCCCTCGCGTACAAAGGTATCGTGCATCAGCCGCAACAGCCGTGCGTCATCCTGCGCGACGGCGACCTTTAAAAATTCTTCCTTCTCACCGCGGTTCACGGCCAAAATGCGGTGGCCGGGCATGCGAATGGCAGGCTCTTCATAGTCATAATATTGGCGGTAAACGCTGTCCTCGTCCTTGGCTTTTTTCGTGACGATTTTGCCGCTGATACGCATGAGCTTGCGCACCTCGCCACGCAGATCCGCATCGTCGCTCATCATTTCCGCCAAAATATCGCGCGCTCCCTGCAGGGCAGCTTGCGTGTCCGGTACATCCTTCTCTTCGCTTATGTACGCTTCGGCCAAAATTTCGGGTGCGTCGTCGTTCGGTTTTTGCATAAGCAGCTTAAGTGCCAAAGGCTCCAGCCCCTTTTCCTTCGCCACAGTAGCGCGAGTGCGCCGTTTGGGTTTATAGGGGCGGTAAATGTCTTCTAATTCCGAGAGGGTTTTCGCATTTTCAAGCTTTAGGGTGAGTTCCTCCGTCAACACGCCTTGGGTTTCAAGGGATTGGGCAATTTCCCCCTTGCGTTTTTCAAAGCCGCGCAGGTAATTCAGCCTTTCAAACAGTTCTCTGAGCACCTGATCATCCAGGCCGCCCGTCACTTCCTTGCGGTATCTGGCAATAAAAGGAATCGTATTGCCTTCATCAATCAGGGCAATGGTTTTTTGGAGCTGCGCTTCCGGCAGTTTTAGTTCTTGTGATAATTGTCTAATGATATCCACTTATTCTTCTTCATCCTTTTCTTTAATAGCAATATGCTGCGCCAGCGCGCTGATCTGCTCATTCGTTTTCGACAGCTTCACCGTCAGCGAGAACAGGCGCAGGATGAGCATGAAGATCACGAACAGAAATACCAAATTGGCAGGAGAAATAATGCCGACAAGATTCGCTGCCCAGACCACAAGCCCGGGAAAGAGGGCAATCACCACCAAAAGTCCGCAAAAGAGCGACCAGAAGATGGCATAATCAATTTGCATCCGATTTTTTCGAATTTTCACCAGGAAATATGCCAATGTCAAGACAGCTGCCAGCAGCAATAGCAGGCGTAACGGCCAATCCATCATCTTTCAGTCTCCTCCTTTTTATCGTGAATGCGCTTTCCGCCGCGAAAGGGCTGCACAAGCAGAATGGATACAAACATCTTCAGCATGTATCGGACAGCGTTGAGGGTGGTCAAATAACTGGTGCCTGCCATGCGTTCATCCATTATCACCTGCGTTTCCTTAACAATGGCGCCCCGTTTGATCAGATAGCTCAGTGTATCCGGTTCAGGCGGATGGTTGATTTCCCCCGCATACTCGTCAATCATCGTGCGGTTATAGGCTCGCAGGCCACTGGTGGGATCCGTTATTTGGGTTCCGGTGGTTATCCTGATGGCGAAGGAAATCAGGCGGCTGCCAATCATGCGCAAAGAAAACGGCTTCTTTTCTTCCAAAAAGCGGCTTCCGCAGGCAATATCCGCGCCTTCCAGCAGTAGCGCGAATAGCGCCGGCAAGTATTCAGCCCGATGCTGTCCGTCCCCGTCGAACTGAAGGGCAGCATCATAACCATGTTCCTTTGCGTAGCGCATCCCCGTTTGGAAAGCCCCGGCAAGCCCTAAGTTTACAGGCAGATCCAACAGGGGAAAACCATGCTGACGGCAAATTCGTGCGGTGTCATCACGGCTGCCATCGTTCACAACCACAAAATCCGCTTGTGGGCAGGTCGCTTGAAGATCGTTCACGGTTTTTGCAATGCTTTTGCTCTCATTGTAAGCCGGAATAATGGCCAGTACCTTCATCATATTTCCTCACCCTCTTCCTCCTGCGCAATGCCCAACAAATCGGATATGGTCACCATCTCAAAGCCCTTTTCTTTTAGCATGGGAATGAGCTCTGTCAAGCATTCCAAATCAAGACGATTGGCATGGAACAGGCAGATACTGCCGTTTTTAATCGACTTGAGTGCCTTCTTGGGATCCTGTTGGTTCACGGACCACATCACCAAATGCTTATAACCCGCGGCAGAAATGTAATTTCTGGTTTTTGCGTTGGAAAAGCTCCCGTAAGGAGGACGCATAGTGCGAATAGTATACTCATATCCCAGCGCTTTGTTTAGCTTTTTCTCCATATGCTGCAGCTGGAAAATAATGGTCTTTCCGTCACATTTCGTTAAGTTGGAGTGGTCATTCGTGTGGTTGCCTATTTCGTGCCCTTCGTCCAATATACGCTGCCATAAGTCGGCGTTTTCTTCTTTGATGGCCGCACCGACAGGGTAAAAGGTAACATGGATTTCTTCCTTCGCAAATAAATCCAGGAAGAGTCGCATGCGCTCAATATTGTAGCAATCATCTACCGTGATGGCAATTTGGTTTTTTTCCGTATCGCCGCGATGGTAAACCGTCACCACCGCCAGCGCAGGCGAACAGCTCATAAAAATGAGCATTATCAGTAATAAAGGGAGCCACTTTTTCATATGCGCCATCCTTTCACCCCTCAGTATACAAAAAGCAGAAGATAAAGACAAGCTTTATTCCCGGCTTTTTAAAACATGCTCGCAAACAGCAATACTATCAGTCAGATGATTCAAATTGCCGGGTATTTATTTCCGCATTTTTTTGCATAAACTCCTTAAGAAAACCAATTTTGCAAGCCCCTAAACATTTACAGAATACAGCGATATGTGTCAAGCACTGTACATGGCGCATATCTTTATTTTGCAGTCAATTTCAATTTATGCTATACTGACGAAAAGACTTCGATAAAGGATGGGCGCGGCTATGAACATACATGAATCCGGCGAAAATTATTTGGAAACCATCCTGCTTTTGGGAAAAAAACTGGGTGTGGTACGCAGCATTGATGTGGCGAGGGAAATGGGCTTCTCCAAGCCATCCATCAGCCGCGCGATGAACCTTCTAAAGGATGGCGGGTTTATTACGATCGACGGGCGCAATTTTATTTTTCTAACGGAAGAAGGGGAAAGGATCGCGAAAAGCGTTTACGCAAGACATTTCTTTTTGACGCGCTTCCTCACCAGCATCGGCGTTCCGGATGATATTGCCGAAAAGGATGCCTGCCGCATGGAGCATGTTTTAAGCCCGGAAACCTTCGAAAAATTGCAGCAGTTTTCCGATGAAAGAGAGAATTCAAAATGAAAAAGATACCGGTAATCGCCCTGCTGCTGGCGCTCTTGCTGCCCTCCTTGGCATATGCCGCAACTTTAACTCTCACTTTTGCCGGGGATACCACCCTGGGCGCGGATGCCCCCTATTACAGCAACAAAAATGCGTACCCTGCCATTATTGAAGAAAATGGCTACGAATATCCGTTTAAAAATGTCAGGCATCTGTTCGAAAGCGATGATTTGACCATGGTCAACCTGGAAGGCGCTTTAAAGGATAACCAATCCGATATGAAAAAGGGAGTTCCCTACCATTTCCGCGGCCCGACGGAATTCGCGAAGATACTGCCCTTGGCCTCCATTGAGGCGGTCAATCTGGGCAACAACCACACGAAGGATTATGGCGACAGCGGCCTTCAATCCACGAAGGATGCCCTCACAAAAGAAGGTGTGGGCTATGCCGTCGACAGAGATATTTACTACTTTGAAAAAGAGGGTATCAGGATCGCCGTGCTGGGCTTTTACTATTCGCATTACACAATGAACCGCGATTGGATTCGTGAAACCGTGCCGTTGCTGAAGCAGCAGGGCGTTCACTTTGTCGTAGTGCACCTGCACGCAGGGACAGAGTACTCCAATAAGCACTCTAAAAAAGCACAGGCAGCGGCACGGCAGCTGATTGATCTGGGCGCGGATTTGATTATCGGCCATCACCCCCATGTGCTTCAAGGCATTGAAATTTATAAAGACAGAACCATTTTATATTCCCTCGGTAATTTCTCCTTCGGCGGCGCACGGACACCGAAAAAAGCCACCCTTCCAACGCTGGTGGCGCAATTTAAAATTGAATTTGACGGGACGGATTATGTTTCTCAGCAGCTGATTTTACATCCGGCCCGCTCCACGGGTTATGACGAGGAAACGGTATACCAGCCCGTGTTGGTCACAGGTGCAGAGGCCGAAAACGTCATGAAAATCATTCAAGGAGATACAAAATTCACTTTGAATCCTTTTCAAGAGGGCGAGGGCGCTGTTCAAGAAGCGGTTGTCAACCCGGCGAAGCGCGAGCCCCCCATCATTGCGCAATAGTTTACACCAACTTCAAATTCGGCACGGCATTCAGGTTCAAATCCGCCGCTTCACCTTTTAAAAGGCGGTAATAGGCGGCGGAGCCAATCATGGCTGCGTTGTCCGTGCATAAATCAGGGCGCGGCATGAAAAGCGGGATGCCTGCCGCAACGCACTGCGCCTGCATCATTTCCCTTAAAAGCTTATTGCACGAGACCCCTCCGGCCATGGCAAGGGCAGGGGTCTTTTCATTTTTCGCCGCCAGAATCGCTTTTTCACACAGGGCAGAAACCACCTTGTATCGGAACGATGCCGCCATATCCGCCTTCCTGAGTTCTTCACCCCTTTGCGTCATCTTATGGGCAGCGTTTAAAAAGGCGGTTTTCAGCCCCGAAAAGCTGTAGTCGTAAAGTCCTTCGGGTTTAGGCGTGGGCAGGGGCAGGAAATGCGGATCGCCCTCATCCGCCAGCTTGTCAATCAGCGGCCCGCCGGGGTAAGGCAACCCTAAAACCCGGGCCGCCTTGTCGAAAGCCTCGCCCGCCGCGTCATCCTGGGTGCGCCCCAAAAGGCGGTAGGTTCCGTAATCCGTCACCTCCACCAAATGGCTATGGCCTCCGGATACAACCAAACAGATAAACGGCGGCTTCAAATCGGGGTAAGTAAGGAAATTCGCGCTCACATGTCCCTCTAAATGGTTCACGGGAATCAGCGGCTTGTTCAGCGCGAAGGCCAGGGCTTTCGCAGCGGAAACGCCGATCAAAAGCGCACCTACGAGCCCCGGCCCATAGGTCACGGCGATAGCGTCCACATCGTTTAAGCGCATATGCGCGTCGCTTAACGCCTTGTCCACCATGCGATCCACCTTGTCCACATGGGCACGGGAAGCAATTTCAGGCACCACACCGCCGTAGAGGGCATGCATATCAATCTGTGAAAAAATGGCGTTTGATAGAATAGTGCGCCCGTTTTCCACCACGGCTGCTGCGGTTTCATCGCAGGAGGTTTCAATGGCGAGAATGCGAACAGACTCTTTTATTCTCAGCGTTTCAATTTGCTTTTTTGAATCTTGAAAATATGCCATGAGGTCTCCTTACAAAAAGAATGCACAGTATCATCAGCAAGAGCCAGATAAGCCCGATGGATAGCGCATAGGCCATAAAAAAGCCAATGGGCATCAGCTGAATCAGGTAATCCGTGGCAGAATTCAAAAGCCATAAATCATTCGTGAACACCAGCTTATGGAATAGGATAAACAGCCCGTCAAAATCGATGAAGGCATACGCTATCACGCCGAGAACGAATACCAATACCGAAGAAAGGGTGACGGCGATGGTTTTTGAAACCGCCTTGTTCCGAAGGAATATCCCCAAAGCGGCAACGCATAGCCACAGCGCGATCAACACCTGCATTAAAAGGGCAACCAATCCCCTCACATCCGCCATGTGCGCCTGTTCATGGGGCTGAAAATATGAAAGGACGATATCCTTGCCATTCAGATAGCCCGTGATATCCCTTGCGAGCTGCCCATAGGCCCCCGGCGCCCAGGCGAAGGTTTCAAAGCGGCTTTCCATCAAGCCCGGCAAAACGCATTCAACATACAAGATAGTCAACAGCAGGCTTACAGCCAGTAAAAGAGCGAACAGAATCGCCGCAATCTTTTTCATTGCATTTTCAGATAGCTTGTGGTGAAGCCGTCCAGGTTGCCGTTCATCACATCATCAATGTTGCCGGATTCAAAATTTGTGCGGTGGTCCTTCACCATCGTGTAGGGCTGGAAAACATAGGAGCGAATTTGGCTGCCCCATTCGATTTTTTTCATTTCGCCTTTGATATCCGCCATCTTTTCTTCTTTTTCGCGCTCGCGCAACTCCAAAAGCTTGGAGCGCAGCATCCTCAGGCATGTTTCTTTGTTTTGTACCTGCGAGCGCTCATTCTGGCACTGCACGACGGTGTTTGTGGGGATATGCGTCATGCGCACGGCGGAATCGGTACGGTTAACGTGCTGGCCGCCCGCGCCCGAGGCGCGGTAGGTATCAATGCGCACTTCCTCCATATCGATTTCAAAAGCGCCGTCGTCCTCAAGCATCGGGGCAACATCCAAGGAGGAAAAAGAGGTGTGGCGACGGGCATTGGAATCAAAGGGGCTGATGCGCACCAAACGGTGTACGCCCTTTTCCCCGCGCAAATAGCCATAGGCGTTTTCGCCGTCCACCTCAAAAGTAACGGATTTAATGCCCGCTTCATCCCCATCCAGTAAGTCCAGAAGCTTCACGGTGAAGCCGCGGCGCTCGCAGTATCTGGTGTACATGCGATAGAGCATCTGCGTCCAATCCTGCGCCTCAGTGCCGCCCGCGCCGGCGTGCAGCGACAAAATCGCATTGCTTGAATCGTATTCGCCGCGCATCAGGGTTTCAAGCTCCAACGCTTCGGCGGCGGCGCTTAACCCTTCGAGCTCGTTGCCTGTTTCCTGCACCATATCCTCATCGTCTTCTTCCGTGGCGAGGGTCATCATCACTTCGATATCGTCGCAGGTGGAAAGCAGCTTGTGATAGTGCTCCAATTTCCCCTGGCAGGCGCGAATGCGCTGGTTCACCTTCGTAGAGCGCTCCAAATCGTTCCAGAATTCAGGGGCGTTCATTTCCTCCTGCAATTCCGTTACTTCCTCCTGAAGCTGTTCAATATGAAGCGCCTCTCCGGATTGGAGAATGCTCTTTTTTACGCGCTGCAAATCCTGTTTGTATTGATCCAGTTCGATCATATGAGTGTAACATCCTTTCAAAATGAAGCGTTTTTCTTGCCTTGAGAATTTCGCTTTCCTACAAAAAATCCTCCCGCAAGGGCGTAAACACATCCACCAGCGTACCCGTTTCCAAACAAAGCGTACCGTGGGGCACATTGCTCGGGAACGCGATTGTATCGCCTTCCGCTACCTCATGCTCCGCGCCGTCAATCGTAAAAACATATCTGCCGGATTTCACATAGGTGCTCTGCACATGGGGATGGGTATGCACCGCGCCCACACCGCCCTTTTCGAAATGAACCTCCACCACCATTATCTCAGGCAGATGCGCCAGCACCTTGCGGCTTACGCCGTTGCCAAGCTCTGTTAAGGCCGCATCACCGTTTTTGAGAACCACTGTTGTCATAAAAAGTTCCTCCTATTATAAATCAACCAGATAAAGATTGATGCCGCCCTCCCTGTCGGAGGCGAAAAGCAAGTGTTTATCATCCCAGCTGAAGGTTGGGTGGCAGTGGGTATACTGTCCGTTCCAGCTGGTGCCGTGATGGCAGAGTGTTTTTAATTCGGGTGGGCTTTTTGTTAAATCAATCAGCACCAGATCATCCGCCTCGTCCCCCACCAGCAGGGTGTTTTGACTGTTGCCGTGGTAGTGGTTGCAATAGTGGGGCAATGGATAGGTTTTGAGCACCGTGCCCGTTTCATCCGCCAGGCCTGCGTAAGGTACAAAATCTGCTGTTGGTGTTTCGGTTGCCACGGCCTGCGTGCGGTTTACCGTGATGGTGCCGTCGTGCCCCGGTCCGCGGTTATCAAAGAATATCAAACCGTTGCGTGTCCAAAACTCATGGCCGACACTATCCTCCTTATTCTGCCTAAAGCAGGGCAGGATGTCAAGGGTTTCGGTATTTACAAGATAAATGCGCTGCATGACCAAATGCCAGGGCCCTTCGTGGCAATACATAAACAGATGGGGGGTCACGGGCGAAAATTGCAGATGTCCGCCCTCGCAAGTATCCCGCACAGCCACAATCGGCTCGCCGATTTCCCCTTCACAAAACGGAAACATATAAATCACGCAGCGCTTCACGCGGTACATTTTTTCCGCAAAGCCCGTATAGTTCAAGCCATGCTCCACCTGCACATCCTCGTTATACAATACGCCAATCAGCGTTTGGTCGCAGTTCAGGCTGATGCGCCCCGATTTAAACCCTTGCGGTGTTTTAAAGATTTCTTTCTCCGCGCCTGTCTTCAAATCCAGAATCATCGCTGCGTTATGATGGTTATAAAGCATATATCGGCTATGGGGATCCTTCGACAAATGCGTTACAGGGCGATCCGTATAGGCCGTATGCCTTGTAATCGCGCCTGTTTTCATGTCCACAGAAAAGATGTTATCCACCCCGGGCGTATCCCTGTCGGAAATAAAAAAGATCGCCTCGCCGCCCTTCGTAAACGCGTTTTCCGTAAAATAAACAGGCACGTTGCGGCTCGTTTTGCTGTTCGTCAGACGCGTCACGGTCGCACCCGTCCGTTCATCTGTATAGGTGGATTTTTCGCTTGGATATGTTTTTCTAAGCATGCCTTTCACCTCAAAAATAAAAACTCGCAGGCGTCGCTGCGAGTTTTCGTTATACGTGTGCATTATTCCTTCACAGCGCCTAAATTCATGCCTGTCACGAAATATTTTTGCAGGAAAGGATAAAGAATCATGAAGGGGATAATAGCGATAATCACCGCCGCGTTGCGAACCGTGCTTTCCGTCGCGCCGTCGTTGGCCTGAGGCAAATCAGAAGCCATCATGATGGAGCGCAGTTTCATCTGGAAGTTATAGAGGGTTTCCTTGGAAATATAGAGCTTGTAGTTGGTATAATCGTTCCAGTAGGAAACAGCAAACATGAGGCCGATGGCCGCCAGCGCCGCCTTGGAAAGGGGCAGCACAATGCGGGTAAACGTCTGCATGGGGCTGCATCCGTCCAACTCGGCGGATTCGAACAGGCTAACGGGTATCCCCTCAAAAAAATTCCGCATGAGAACCAGGCTGTATACGTCGATAGCGGGCAGAAGAATCACCGCCCACAGGCTGTTCACAAGCTTTAAATCCTTCATAACCAGATAGGTGGGAATCATGCCGCCCTTGAAAACCATGGTAATCAGCAGCAACGCGGAAAGGAAACCGCGGCCCGGCATGTCGCTTTGGATCAGCACATAGGCACCCAATGTAGCCAATGCCAAGCCGATCACCGTGCCCGCTACCGTAGTCAAAACAGAGTTGAGAAGCGGCGTATAAAGGGATTTGTTCGTAAAAACGGAAGTGTAGCCCGCTAAGCCAAAGTTCTTCGGCCAGAGTTTCATGCCGTAGCCCGTGCTGAGATCTAAGGAATCCACCAAAACCTTCCACAGAGGAACGATGATGAAAAAGCAGAAAAGGACGAAACCCGCTCCGTTGATAACGGAGAAAACGGATATCCGGCTCTTTTTTTTCCCGGGCTTAGCTGTCTTGGCAGCCGTTTGTAAGGTGCTCATCTTGTCATCCCCCTTTCTTAAATAATCCCGCGGCCGCGGACTTTTTTGCTGGCCTGGTTGCAAACCAATACCAGAATCATGCCCACGATCGAGGAAAACAGGCTGATGGCCGTGGTGTAGCCATAATCGGGAATGCCGCCGGAGTTAAAGGTTTGGTAATACACATAGGTTTGCAGCACTTGCGCCTGATCCATCACCGCATCGTTTTGCAAAACAAAGGTGGACTCAAACAGGTTCATCACCTTCGCCAAATTTAAAATCAGAACGGTAATAATGGTATTGGCAAGGGCCGGAAGGGTGATGTGGCGCATCTTCCGAAAGCGCCCCGCGCCGTCGATGGAAGCGGCCTCATAAATGCCGGGATCGATGCCTGTTAAGGTGGCCATGAAGATAATCGTACCCCAGCCCGTATCCTTCCATATGTTGATAATGAAGTACGAAGCTCGCCACCATTTGCTGCTTCCGAGGAAATAAATACTCTCGCTGCTGATGCCTGTCTGCAAAAGAAATTGGTTCACAAGCCCCGACGCGGTAGGCGCGAGAATCATCTGAAAAACAGATGCCGTCACCACCCAGGACAAAAAGTGCGGAAGATATATAATGGTCTGCGCCGTCTTTTTAAAGCGCAGGTTAATCACTTCATTAAGCATCAAAGATGCGATAACAGACATAAAGGTGTTCAAAAGAAGCTTGATGATGCTCAGTTCCAGCGTATTTGAAAACGCGCCCCAGAACTTGGGCATATTGAACAGCCTCGCAAAGTTATTTAAGCCAATATAGCTCGCCGTTTTGCCAAGCTTAAAGGTGGTAAAGGCAAAGCGAATGCCCGCCATCGGCATATAATGGAAAATAATCAAAAAAACCAAAACCGGCACAAACATCACATAGAACCATCTGTATTTATACATGCGGGCCCCAAGGGATGAATTGGAACGGTGCTTTTTAAGGGATGCGGCATTGTTCACAAAAATACCTCCCATGAAATAGTCGGCAGGATAGCGCGGCGCTTAAAAAAAGGGAGTCGCCGCCATTTTATGTGAGCGGCGACTCCCGAACAGAGGAGATGGCTTATTCAGCGTTCAAAGAATCAACAATCTGCTTGGACCAGTTGGCACCGCCATCGGATTCGAATTTCGCCATGGCATCGGCATAGGACATTTCGCCCATGATTACCTTGGCAACCAATTCGTTCTTCAAGGTGGTCAGATCGCCGTTGTACATACCCATCACTTCAGTGGTAGGTACAATAATGGCCAGCTTGGAGTTGTTGTTGAAGATTTCGGCAGAAGCCAATGCTTCAGGCAGCAGGAGTTCCGCCATGGGGTTCACATAATCCTCACGGAAGGTCGCCAGCGCGAGCATGGGATCAACGTGGTTCTTCGTGTAGAGGGTGCCTGCTTTTTCAAGGTTTTCGCAGAAGTGAGCGTCGCCTTCTTTGTATTCCACATCCAAAATGGTTGCAGCGGCGGTGCTCCAGTGCGTGTTTTCCGCGCCATAGGTCCACAGCATTTGCATATCGCCGCCATCCAGGAAGGTATCAATGAAATACTTGAACACGCCTTCGGGATTTTCGCACTTAGCGCTGATCGCCCAGACAGGGGGGACACGGTCAAAATAAGCGCCGACTTCGGCCAACGGGGGAATGGCTACCAATTCACCGTCACGGCCATTGGCTTCCAAATTCGTCTTCAGGTTCACAGCCCACACGCCTGCCCAGTAGGTAAAGGCGCCGAAGGTATCATCATAGAACTTGTTGCGGCAGTCGGAGGTGCCGTTGGTCAGGGTGGTGGGATCGATCAGGCCCTTTTTATAAGCGTCGGCCATGCGCTCCAGTGCGCCCTGCATAGCGGGAAGGACAAATCCGTCGTACCACACACCGCTATCGTCCTTTGTGAAGGAGGGGTAAGCATCCTGGTAGAATTCAGGCAGATAGTTGACGTAGGGGTGCTCCGCGCCGATGAAACCGGCGGCGGAAACGCCGAAGGTGTCCGCTGTGCCGTTGCCGTTGGGGTCCTGTGTGGCAAAGGCTTCCAGCATGGCGATGTATTCATCATAAGTGGTGGGCGCTTCCAAACCGACAGCATCCAGCCAGGCCTTCTTAATGTAGGTCAGGCAGCCATTGCCGCGGGTGGGGGTGAAGCCGTAGAGTCGGCCATCCAGCTTCAAGCCATCAAAAACCTGATCGCCTGTAAAACGGCCGGAATTCTTCGTTTCGGAGTTTTCCCACGCGTCGGTCATATCCCACAGCATGCCTTCAGCGGCGAAGGAGGAATAGTAGGCAGCGGGAAGAATCATCACGTCGGGCCATTCTTCGGAAACGATCTGCTGCTGCAGTTGATCCGTATAGCCGGTGTGATCGGGCTGGATGATTACCAGGTCAATGCCTGTTAATTCTTCCCAGCGCGCTTCGATGGCATCGCGGCCATTCAAGCTTGTCAAAACCGTACCGTCGATCATGATGGTAATTTTTTCGGGCTTTACGACTTCTTCCGCCGCCGCAAGAGAGGTGAAGGATAGAAGCATGGCAAGCGCCAATACGATTGAGAGTACCTTTTTCATATGAGGAACCCATCCTTTCTTTATGTACGGCACATTTTTGCCGCAACTGTTTATGCCAAAAGGATAGCATAGAAAATATTTCTTTTACAAGAACCAAGATTTGAGAAGCATACAAATCTTTCTCCCGCACTTTGACGCAACCGCAAATATTGTTCGCAAATATTGTACCCCCTCTTGAAAAATAGGGATAATCTGTTACAATTGCGATGATGGGGGGAATATCCTCAAAGGCAAGGGTGTGAAAAAATGGCGTGGCAAAGAAAACGTGACGGGCAAGGCCCTTTAGCGCTTACAATAGCGTTGTCCTATGGCTTTTTTCTGCTGCTATGCTTCGTCTTAGGCGTGTTTTTATACCACAATTCAACAAGCAACGCCCGCGACAATTTCTGGCATCAGCACAGCATACAATTGGAAAACGCCGTTGAAACCATGGATTCCTATATGGTGGCCATGGATAACTACACCCGTCAGCTTTTAAACGATTCCACCTTTGTACGTTTTTCGCATATGGAAGGCTTTTCCGAATACGGCTATATGATGACCGCCTACTATGTTAAAAACACCCTGGCCTCCCGCTTATTCAGCCTGGGCCATGTGCCGGTCGAAAATGTATCCATCTATTTAAAAAAGATGGGCTACATCATTTCCGGCAGCCAATTTACCGAAGCGGAGCAGTATTACAGGGCATACCGCAACCTGGCAAAAGGCCGTTACGAAGAATGGACAAGCCTGCTTGAAAACGCCTCAGGCGAGGGCAAAAACGCGGATTTATCCCTCTTTACACGGATCAAGGACGATGTGATGTTCGTAAGAGATATCGATGATATTTTACCGCGCAATGTCCCTGCTGTCATTTGGTTTGAATGGCAGACAAAGCGGGTGCAGGATTTGTTCTTTTCAGAAGATATCAGCAAGGAAGCGATACTCCTGGCGATCGATACGGAGGGTAAAACCCAATGGCTCTTTGGCGGCAGCAAAGCGGATTTGACTTTGGCAGATCGTTTTACGCGGCTTGAATACAGCCCCGCCGGCTATGCCGCCCTTGAAAACATGCACGTCATGAAAGTGGCATCAGCGCAAAACAGCTGGCAATACATGCTGGCGTTGCCCACCGCCCTGTGCGATGAAGCCCTTGGCAACCACGACATGCTGTTCATCGCCATGCTTGTTTTGGCCGCCTTGGGCGGCGTGGCGATCGTCGCGCTGATGGTTCGGCGCAATATCCGCCCCATCGTGCAGCTGGGCACGCAGCTCAAACAGGCCGAGGGTGATCGCGAGCAGCTCAAGCAGGTCATGGCGGCGCAGCGCCCCGCCGTATGTGCCGATTATGTCAGGCGGCTTCTGTCCGGCCACATTTCTTCGGAAGAGGAATTCGCCTACATCATGCGCTTTTTAGAGTTGGACGGTCCGCTCAACTATTACGTTTTATTCTGCGTAACCCACGATAGGAGCAACAACGGCACCCTGCCCGATGTAGGCGAGATTCTGGCGAATGCCCTGCCCGCCTATTTGACAACGGCGAGGCCCATGTACTATTACACCTTGCTGGATCAGGCAAGCCAGGTGGTGCTCGTCGCCTATGATGAAACCGTAAAAGACCCGCGGATGGATCTGCAGCATCGCGTTTTGCGTCTGCATGATGAACTGCTGGCGGAATATTCCCTTTGGTTTTTCGCGGGAGTGGGTAAAATGTGTACTCAGCCGATTCACCTTTGGGAATCTTATGAGCAGGCGCGCACCGCCGCCCGCTATACCGCCAAGCACCACGTGTTTTTGCCCTATGAAGTGATGCAAAAGGATTCCCAGGCCGTTTACTATCCCATCGAGATTTCAGCGAAGTTTCTCCACTTCATTACCAGCGGCAACAAGGCGCAGGTGAGCCAGCTGTTTTCACTCATCTATGAAGAAAATATTCAGGATCGTTCCCTGCCGCTCAATCGCCTGAACTTCCTTTTGTCCGATATCCGAAACACCCTTTTACGGGCGCGTTTCTCTGTGAACAATCAGGAAGACAACCCGCAGATGATTGCCATCGATCATCGGCTGAACCAAACCATGAATTTTGCGCAATGTGAAAGCGTCGCTCTTTCACTGTGCGATTTTTTCCGCGAAATGGCCGAGCCGGGAGATCCTGTGCCGGAAATCGAAAAATACTTGCAGGAAAACTACGCCGATCCCTCTATGTGCCTGACAAAGCTATCTGATCGCTTCCACATTTCCGAAAGCTATCTTTCCCACTTGTTTAAGGAAAAAAACGGCCAAAACTTTTCTGTCTATTTGGAAAACCTGCGCCTGAACGAAGCGGAACGCAGGCTTACGAGCAAGGACTGCGATCTGTCTACGCTGTATCTGGATCTAGGCTACAACAATGCCGCCAGCTTTCGACGTGCCTTCAAAAAGCGCTATGGCATTACGCCAAGCGCCATGAGGGAGCAATAAAAAAGGCTGCCAACCGGCAGCCTTCAGACCATCAACAAACCACGGGAGGTATCGGAGGGTCAGTACCCTCCGATTTCAGTTCGAAAATCAGCGGCCCCATTGGGGCGTTAAAACGGGGCGAAGCCCCTGTGCGGTGAGTGAGGCGAGCGTTGCCAGTGGCAACGATTAGCGAGCTGAAC
>JGI994J12354_10002604_pt1 | contig 17378 bp, 15 predicted proteins | sample IntmicLarv3ML3BL_FD_12354 | JGI IMG/M metagenome (IMG submission 12354) | reverse complement strand
ACACGGTAGAGACATCTGTTTTAACACCGTAGCCGCTCTTCATATTCTTGCCCACTGCTGTTGGGACAATATCATCGGGCATCAGCGACATGGATCCTGTTAGACTGGCTGAGTAGCTGGTATATGAGTATTCCCAGTCGCCATGGTCGCACCAATATCCGTTATCATTGCCGTCATCATCAACATCGCTGTGCCAGACCCAATAGGGTACCCAATAACAATTCCACACGCCCCAGTTGGCNGNTAATCGCTGCGGATTTGATGGCAGAGNCGGNACAGCNAATCCGGGAAAAGTATCTGTCGCCAGAGGATCCGGTGGAATTTTCTCGTTGAGGTCCACAATTTTCAAAATGAAAGAATCTTGTGCGACATAGGCACCGCGAACAGTAACTGTGGCGGTCAGCGTCTGAGGTGTTAACGGAGTATGCCATTTCACCCAGACTAACTGTGAATCACCTGCAGGGATGACTATGTTGTTGACGGTGTAGCTCCGACCATCGATATAGAAGGTAACAGTAGCAGGATTATCCGGTGTAAGACGGCTGCCCGCGTGAAGTGTCACAGCTGTGATAACATCCGTATCAACACGGTATTCGACATCCGGCGCTTCAATGTCGCCCGGCTCTTCAGTTTCCGAGAAGCTGACAATACCGAGGCCAAGGCCTTCTATAATGGATGAGTTCTGCTGCTTACCTGATGTGGCTCCGCTCCATGCGGAAAAGCCAAGATCATCACGTTCCAAGAACATGGCAAGCGGTAGATTTTGATGTGTGAGTGAACCCATCGACGCGCGAAGGTTTCCGTTCGCCAATTGGTCGTAGAGCGCAGCTTCAGTAGCGGTCATGCAATAATCTAAGCTGTTGTGTCTGAAATAGGCTATTGGCTCTAAAAGCAGCTTATATTCTCCGCTAATCAAACGCTCATAGTCAATGCCAACATCTTCAGCTATCATCATGCAAGCGTATTCACTGCAGAAATACCGCTTAATTGCTTCAATATTACTGCGACCTCCGCTGCTGATAATCGTGGGCATAGGGTTTGCCGGTTTAAAGCAGTTGTAGGCAACTCCTGATGCAAGAGATAGTGAGGTGCCGGCGCAATACTGCATCTTGTTCACTTTGCCAAAGTGTAGCAATGCGCTTGGTTGGGTTCGGTTTGAATAGTCAACAGATGCAGATACTGTGCTGCCTGTCTCAGAATTTATTACGGTAATTCGAACACCATCGTTTCCCGGCGTCCATGTATTTGCAGATGTTCCTTGACCCATTCCGCCACCGCCTCCGTCTATGTTTCCGTCACCTGGGTCGGCTGCAAAAACAGGGGCCGCCGTTGACAGAAGAAGCAGAAGGCAGAGGAACAAGGTTAATAATCTTCTCATAGTAATCCTCCTGAAAAAGAAAAACGCAGCCTTTCGACTGCGTTCGTTACATTATTTCTTAGTCCATATTCCCGACTTGTTTATTTGGGTCGCCATCGCTGTCTGTATCCTGTTGATTCACGTTCCCCGGTGACACCCACCCAAAAACAGGATCATAAACCTGTCCTTGAGAATTGGTGCTGCCAGGTGCGGGTTTTCCTGAAGGAGGAGCCGAAGGTTTTACATCATCCTCCTCAGAAGGCTTCGGTACTTTCTCATGCGGAATATTGTCCTCTGGCTTGCCGGATTCACTCGGTGGATCCAAATCTGCCGGATTGGAAGAGGTGGAGGGCGTAAAATCAATTTCGGTTTCATCCTCATCCTCAGATGTGATGATCGGGTATTGAGGTGTTTCGGATGTCGGCCGCTGTCCCTGCTGATATGTTCCGTTTCCGGTGCCGGAGGGTGAACTCTCTGTCCAACCGTCAGTTGAACTACTGGGTTGCGGAGGATCTGGGATAAATTTATCTTTATCTCCACTACCAAGAATCAGGCATATGACTATAATAACAACGCACAGAACGACAAGCGCACCAATGATAAACGGCTTGGACGTGAATACGTTTTTTTGTTTCATTGAAAATCAACTCCTTTTCCTATCATTTACGAAATATATGCAGACTTTTTCAACAGCAACGCTAAAACTTGGTATTGTGATAACCGGTCAATCTAATCTCGCGGCTGATGGTGGGATACCTATTACCAAACATTGAGATGAAAAAATCAACATCGCAGGTAAATACATATTCTATTCTGTCACCAACCTGATTGAACTCCAGATGGATATTCCGAATACGGTAGTCGTCGTTGGAAAGAGCCACTTTTGTAGCAAGTCCATCCTCGACCATGGATTCAAGCTGTCGAGTATAGGAGGAACTTGAGTAGAGTGTCCGAATGTACTCACCAAAGTTGCTTTCCCGCTGTGAGCGATATGTATCGGCATAAATACTTGCACTCAGATTGTTTAACTCCATCTTTACTCCGTTACGGATATTGATACAGTTTATCTGAACGGAGGCATATAGGAGCAGAAAGGAGATCAGCATGACCATGGCGACTACGAAAAAACAGGTGTAGATGGTGATTTCGCCTTTGTCATTGTGAAGGGTTTTTCTAATTATCCTCATTATACCAACATCTCCTCCTATTTCCAATACCGTTCACTAACACCGGCGCCTCTGGCTACGACAGTAATGTTAATCAAGTTGAGATTCCAAAAGCCGCCGAGCGTGGCCCTCCCGCGAATGGTAATATAAAATGGCGTCCCAAGCTGGATGCCTTGTCGCATTCCGGGTGGCCGGGGGGAGCGGAAGGAGGAGTCAATACTGTATGTTATGTTCTCTGCTCCGTTTATCTCAGAGCAGAGGAAGTTGAATAATTCCTCTGTATCGTCGTTTACTCCGCCTGACAACTGAATCTGTTTTACAATCTGGTCAGCCGCATGGTCAAGTTGTTGTTTTGTGGAAATGATAGAAAACAAATTCAAAATAAATGCGAGTATGACCACGCCGATAAATATGAACACAACGGTGCTGAAGTATTCCGCGTCGCCGCGTTCATTCTTCAGAAGCCGGGTTATTCGTTTTCGCAAAGCATTCACCGCCTTATATTGTGATATGGTTTTGGGTTGAGCAAAAAACGCAGTTGCCCGCCGAAATTATATGTCTCGGCGGGCAACCACAGTTTTGACTATACTGATTATAGCAGGTCCGGATTTGCAGGAAAATCGCAAAGCTGTGCCAATTTCGTTCCAGTTTGTGCCAATTCTCTGCCGACTATAGATTCTGCCGGATAATTCTTGTGATAATACCCATTGCCACGTTGCGCTCTTCATCGAGATGTGTAACGGCAAAGCTTACATCATCTTTTTTGCCAGGCATTCGGTTGTCGTAACAGGAATGGGCAATTGCGTTGACACCTATGGAGAGACGGATATAAACGGTACCCTTGTGGACATCTGTGACCTTGCCGGCATACTTGCCTTGAACCCGACATTTTTTGAGATTGTCGCTGCCGTCACTTTTGGACACGCTGCGGACGTCTGCTGCAATTGAAATGTTCTCAAGCGAGTCGCGGCGGACCCTTTGGATACGGACGAGAATTTGATCTCCAACAGCAAACCGTTCATGAGCATCACCAATCCAGTCCCATGAAAGGTCTCTGGCCATAATGGAACATTCTACTCCAAAAGCTTCGATGCGAATAACCTTATCGGCTACTGCGATTACTCTCGCCTGTACTACACGCCCTTCATAGATTCTGTACATTCCGGCAGCATCGGTTCCAAGGTAGAAGAGCTGCCGTTTTTTGTACATCGCCTCCATGCGGCTCGCTACAACACTTCTGGTTTTAGAGTCAATGCCCTTGACGACAAAATCAATCTCAGCACCAAGCATATTACCAAGAATCTTGTTTTGCCGAGTCATTAATTCTTCATAGCTCTGGCCTTGTTGCTCAGTGAGATTAATCATCATTTCTTTCATCGGAATAATGACACGGAACTCTTTGTAGTAGACAATAGCAATGGTCTTTCTGGTATCGGTCTGCTCAATACCACCGAGGGTACCAGTCAGAATTTTTCTGGTGCGATAGGCGTTGTGTATTTCATGCCAAGATGTGTCTTCTCGGTCGGCCTGTGTCTCAACATCAGCGCGGGACTCAATTGTAAGAACAGGCGGAACCGGTGGAGTCCTTTTCTTTGCTGGACGTTGTACGGGCCTCTGTGAATCTGGCGAATCTTCGGACGGATTTTCAGGTGCATCTGTTTTTTTATCATTGTCAACTGCATCCGCTTTTTTCGTATATGATCTGCGTTTAGGTTCGAAAGATGGTTCGGGTTCTTGTTCTGAATCGGCTTCAGAAGGGACGCCATCTACAAGAGCATCTTCACTGGGCGTATCCCCGGTGGGAACATCATCAGAACTCTCATCAAGTTCACTCTCAGTTTCCTCAAGCAATAGAGCGTCCTCACCGGATTCGGCAGCATAGCTGGATTGATCGTCATTTTCCTCATCCATCGACTCCAGAATCTCATTTAAATCTGGTTCGGTAGCGACCGTGGTTTCGCCTGTGCTGCCGGCATCGGTGGATTCTTCCATGATCTCCGGGGTGGTTTCGAGATCTGTAATTTTCTTTTTAGCCATAATTGATTTTCCTCCTGTTTTTGTTAGTTCATGATCGAGTCTTTATCTGCATTAATAATGTCGGCGGTGGAGCCTTTTGCGGGTTGCGGCTTTTTAGGTTTTTTGGCAGGGGTTGTTGGTGTCGGTGGACTGAAACGACCGGATCTCTCTTCCAAAAGCCATGCAGGAACATACTCCGAAGCTTTGCTTGGACGAAGGTTCTTAAACTCTGGATGCTTGGAATAATCGAACTTATCTAACTGAAGAACTTTTTGACCGCGCAAAATCACAAGCGCCCGGTCGATAGGGAGCCGCATTACTTCATCCATGGTCAAAAGTTTCCTACGGCCTATTCCGCTTGTCTCGCGATACTCAGGTGTGTAATCGGAAATCCGCCATGTTCCAAGCTGTTTTGCCTTACTTGATACATGCACACTGACCTCGCCCGTGCGATCACTTATAAAGCTTGCCGTGAGTTCATCCGTACATCCGAGGAAGAGTTGCACATCGCAATTCCCAAGGATCTCCTGCCATTGATTATATGGATATCTATTTTGCAGGCCCGCTAAGTTTTGGAAAATACAGCTCATGGAAATATTTCTTGATCGAATAACCGAGATCTTACGACTCAGATCTGGGATGGCTCCGCAGCAGTTGGGTAGTTCTTCACCTAAAATGTGGACTGGAACTGGCAGCATGCCACCCTCGCAATGCTTGTCTGCGTATCTCACCAGCTTGATAAAAAAGAAGGATACGAAAAGAGCACAGAGAAAATCGAAGGTGCTGTCCTGGTCAGAGTTGATGACATAGTAGGCGCATTTTTGCTTACCCATTAATTCAAGGTCAATTTCATCACGGCTTGTAATCTGCCGAATCATTTTGTTTTGGAAAACCTGAAGACGGGAACCGAGTCCAATGATAATTCCGCTGCGGACTGTCTCACTGGCTTGCTTGAAAATGCTGTATGGTGCCTTGGCAGGGTGCGTGACAGGGAGCGCGTCAAAGAGGCTGTTGAGCTCTCGTTCAGAACTCATGGTCAGAAGTTGATAAACTTGTCCGATATTCTTATTTTCTGGCGGATACCCCTGCTCAACATACAGCACTAAAGCTTTTAATAAATTAAGCTCGCTGTTGTCCCAAAAGTGATCCCCGCGCTCGGAACCGGTGTTTTTGATAACCACATCGCAAAAAAGCTGTGCCATTAATTCCTGACCCTCAATCTCAGCGAGGCAATTCCACGAATCACTGTTTTCCGGACTGACTAAGTTAAAGACCTTAACGGTATATCCCTTGCTTCGCAAATAAGCACTTGATTTCTCATAGATTTCGGATTTTGGATCTAAACACAAAAGTGACTCCCCGCGTAGAGCACACTGGATAATCATATTCATCGCGAAGGCTCTGGTTTTCTTCGAGCCACTCGCCCCGTACACTGCGATATTTTTGTTGAGCATGCTGTCTATAGGGACGCAGACCGCCTTGCCGTTGATTTCACCTAAGATAGTGCCTTTATGTTTTCGCACGTCAGAAGTGGTGTCAAGGACACCTTCCATTTCTTTTTCACTCATAAACCCTGCTGTACCATAGGTGCCCTTTTTTGAATAAATCAAGTTTCGCTCCCGGTCGTATTCACCTTTATCGCCATAGCCGAGTTTCATAACAATAGCGAACAGGATAACGAAAAGACCGGCGCAGATGATTATTCCATACACTCCATATGGCGGGGTAAATACGGCTTTCAAACAATCCATAATTGCCGACGATGGAAGGGTTGGAGAGGTGCCGTCGCCCGGATACCCACCTGCTTTCTGCCAAGAGTTGTAATTGCCGACAAATTGCGCTAAGTAGCCTCCGGCATAAAGCATAGCGACCGCCGCTACCGGTGTAATCGCCAACACCTTCCAGATTTGTTTTAACTTAATGCGTTTTATGAAAAAAACCTCCCTTCAAACTTTGTGAAGTCAATTGTTTGGAATCGCACATTCTTAGAGCAGTATCGCTTGAGAATCTCCTCCTGATAATCAAAGCAGATCAAGATTCCCGTTCGGTTCTGTAGCCGCAGCGCAGTATCAAATCGTCTGATTCTCGGCATGTCGAGACTGTATCCAAATAAGACCGGTTCATCATTTTTCGTAATGGCGTCATTCTCAACAGGAAGAGCTGGATCAGCTTCGTACAGACCTTCTGAGAGCATATCGTCAAGTTGGTTAGTAAGTGTCCTGTCACAGAGTAATCTCAACAGCAATTCTCCCTTTCGGTCGTTCGTGAGGAATGCAAAGCTATCGTAATTACCGTCAAGTGTGAAATAGCTGAACTTCACTCCGCCTGTACTGGTCATGAGCTGATATGCGATTTCCATACTGTCGCCGAGCATTAACGCGCGCACACTTTCCGGTTGGTACTGACGCGATAGCCGTTGCTGGCATAGAACATTTTTCAGGAGAGCTCTTGTACGCATTTCCGGTTTGTAATCCCATTTCAGCAAGGAATGCCCAGTATTGTAAACAACAAACACCTCGGTCGGCGTCAAAAGCACGCCAACCGCACGGGCACCACGAATGGACACAAACTCCATGCCTATTTCCTTCAGTTCTCGTGAACTGTAGAAGACCGGTGATTGAATTTCGAGCGAGAGTGATGGTACAAACTCCTCAGAATAAAAAACGTCCGGTTTGTCATCTCGAAAGATGGACACACCGGCGTTCTGCATGGTCATATAGGTTTCTGCTATACGGTGAAGTCTCAGGCGGCGGGTAATTTCGCTTTTGGGGTTGTTGGTATCGGACTGTCCTGTAAGATAGAACGTAAAGCGTTCTGGATTGCGACTGAGTAATAACGACTTTGCCTTGGATGTCAGTCTGTAACCACGAAGAGCATCACGGTAATAAGAATATATCAGATTTTTTTCTTTGAACCGATCGAGTATTTTTCTCTTGTATCTGTCACCGCCTGAAAAGCGGCTGACTTGGGTTGACGGGAGTTCGCCTGATATTGCGATTGTCTCAAGAATCACGTCTGTCAGGTAGCGTCTGTCCGGACTGTTGTTGTCTGTGCCCACCTATCTCACCACCTTACTGAAATGACATTGCGACTACCGAGGGGGTAAGTACCTTCGGTAGAATCCGGCATCGGTGAATGCCATGAACGCCCTGCAATTGGCGTATTTTTCTATGGTTGAAGGGGGTGTCAAAACTGGACCTCGAAAAAGGCTATTACTGCCACCCCCTAAAGACTTGAATACTGCCACCTCTTAATCTGGCTAAAAATCAACGATTGACTCAAGGCAATCCTTCCTCTTTTCGAGCCAGTCACTGAAGATGTTTTTATCCATAATTGAGACTAATGTGCAGTCAGCATCTCCCAGTTCGGTTGTATTATATGCATCACAAAGGAGTCCGTTATCATCTTCCATAATGAAACTTGAAAGAATGTCGAGGATCTGTTTGAGCTCTAAATTGTCATAATCCCTTATTCTGCGTGTCGGTAGTTCACGATTGTATATGTGTGAAAAACAGACGACACACTGCCGGTATTTCGGAATCTCATGTGTGTCGCAGTACCGGTCGAGTGCAAAGTATAGGGAATCAAAAAGGAACTCTGCGCTGTTCCGGCGTTTACGCTTCGGCAACAGTCCCGGCATGGCAATCTCTATTATTCCATCGCACTGTGCGATGTTGATACCGAGCACATTGGCAGCCGAAGCCAGGTAATCTGTCTTTTTGATATTTGTCGAGGAGTAAATAAGGTGTCTAAGCCGGCAGGCTATCTTTTCACCACGAAGCGCCGCATCGGTTGACAGTACTTCGTAGTTATCCGGATATCGTTGAATATCTGCCGTTTCCATAGCGTACAAGGCATTTTGCAGCCTTGATATGTCGTCTTGAATCTCTCCAATCCGTTTTGATATTATTTGTCTTTCCATATTGTCTTGCCTCACTCCTGAGATAGTTTGTAATAACGCACATCACCATTGATGTCCACGGTGCAAAAGCCATTGATGTTAGGGATGCTGATTTGCGGAATCTGATCTGGGTTATCCACAAGGATAATTCGTCGGGGGGCATCTTCGTCCTTGCTTGACAGAGCGTGACTTACCAGAGCTTCTTTGTCAAATGGTACATAAACAATTTCGTACGCTTCACCATCTGCAAAAAACATGATGCACACTGGATATTCACTGGCTGTGTGATATTCAATACGGTCAATGAAATCAAGCGCTACCCAAAAAGCGGCAATCATTCCACTATCAGCTTTGTTTTCACACTCTAATGAAGCTGAAAACCGCTTTGATTGTGGACTATATACGATGCGTCCCTGCTTAACTAAATGGGCGAGCAACTGTTTAATTTTCTCTTCTTTCCCAGGGAATAGTCGGTATAGCTGTTCTTTTTGCAGAGATTTGTACATTGTGATCACACGCAAAAGCTCAGTTGCTTCACCGCCATATAGCTGTTGGCGTGTTATCATGACTGGTGACACCTCCTTTTCTTATGCGTATTAAGTCCGCAAATAAGGAGTATATCGCGTCATATACGCATTAAATCCGTAAATGCGGAGCAATCGTGTTTTTTATTGCTATTTCTCGTGATTCTCGGCAGCCTGCCTTTTTCGGGACACCAGTTCCTGGAGCTCTCTGCGGTCAGTAGTGATGAGATCCTTCTCAAGCTGGCTGCATTTGATATCGACGGTAACATTGTTGCTGTTAGTCATGACAAGTGCGCTGCCACGGTCAAAGTGTGTTATTTCCATAACCTCTGTTTCAGAGAGGTTGAGTATTGATTGAACCTGCTGCGCCTCATTATCCTCCATGTTGAGAATGATTTTAGTTTTGCAGGCATTGATGATGCCGCGCCCGTACTTCCCGTCCTCAAGACTGAAGAAATCGTTAATATCTTGCGTGTCCACGACCAACCCTCCGCCGTAGCCTCTGATAACTTTTGCCATCTCAAGCACATAACTCGCAGTAAGAGCATTGGATGAAGCACCAATCAATTTCCAAGCCTCCGGAATAAAGATACATTTCTCTTTCGTGCGGTCTTCTTTAGCTTTGTCCCACATGTAGTCGAGTCCAACAAACATTCCGACTGCGAGCAGGTCACCGGAGAGGTCAGAGATATCAATTACAGTGTACTTGTTATCCAGCGAGACATTGGTATGCTGATTGAAGGTTGAAGCTGAACCGTTTACAAGGCGGTTAAGAATATTGGCAAGTCTCTTTGTTTCCGAACTTTCCAGTAACAGAGCGTAAAGGTCGCCCAATAACGGCATTTCACGGTAACTGTCCGGATTCTCAGTATCTGCAAGGGAATCATTGTTGTGTGTAATTCCTTTAAGGTTGTATGTCCTGATGATTGCTTCATCAAGAAGCTGTTTTTCTTCGTAGTTCATGTCTGGGATAAGAAGAGCGAAGAAGATGTGCAGTTTTTGAATTTTAGCTGCCAGTTCTGATCGGTCATCCATTGGCCCGTCAAGCAACTCTTCCACTGATTTGTCAATGCGGCGAATTTCCATGATGTTGATACAGTTTTTCGATGCGGGACTGATCTGGATAAACTCGCCACCAATATTTTGGCAGGCTCTGCGAAACTCATGGCCTTTGAGCGGCGGCAGAATGAAAACCTGAATTCCTTTCCTCCGCATCCGGGACGCCATAAGCTGCATTGTGAAGGTCTTGCCCGATCCACTTGCACCCAAAATAGAAATATTTGCATTTTTGTATAGCTTTGTGTTGAATGTATCCGCAATTAACATGGAGTTGTTGTACTTGTTGATGCCGAGAAGAATTCCGTTATCATCGCATAATTCAAAACTGGAGAACGGATAACAGCTTGCCACACCGGATGTTAAGATATTGCGTTTGCTGCGTTCATAAAGTTTCTTTTCAATCGCAATCATTGGGAGTGCCGACAAAAAAGCCTGTTCCTCACGATAGGAACAGGAAACAACATTCATATCCTGTGAAAGCAATAGTTTCTTGATTTCGCTTGTTTTCCATTCCAGTTCCTTTTGACTGCTTGCCGTAATTGTGATTAGTGTGTTCATGTAGTAGAGATCTTCATTGTTGCTGAGTCCTTCTTTAAGATAGTAGCCACTGCGAATCGCACCATCCAAGTCATCAAAGTCAGTGTTGGTATCACTGGTCTCCTTGATTTTGGAACGGTTTATGCGAATCTGCTGGCCGAGTTTCTGGATAATCCGCTCCTTGGGTTGTTTAGTGAAAAATACATCAAGATCGATACCGTCTCCGGCATTGACGAGCAAACTCATCCAGCCGGCTGGAACCTGTGGCTTATAACCGTCAGATGGCACCAATAAATAGGCGTAGTATACGTCATCAATAATGATGTACTTGCCATGTGAGAAATCGATACTCCGAGGAGCGACAAACTCTGTTGCGGGAATGTTCTCAGGATCGTAACCTTCACCGGCATTTGAGTATTTTCCATAGACCTCATTGACATGATCCGAAAGTGGCAAATCAATGCTGGTCTGTCTGTTGAGCAGATTGTAGAGAACATCGACGGTGAACTCGTTGTCGTTATCCCATGCCAAAACATCATTGCCGCATTGTCTCAAATAATTCGTTGCAGTTTGGACTGTTGTCTGAAGCGCGGCTATTGCATCAGCCTCGTCATCCCCACGCCGGATATTGTTTAGTGCCTCATACTCAAAAATGATGAAAAAGCGGCGGGTAATGGCTTCTTGAGATCCGATTTCGCGAATGAGCTGAGCATAGTCCTCTTGAAGAGCGCGGCAGTGGGGGTCCGTTTCATTCTCCATCTCTTTTTTAACAGTCTCAAGATGTTTATTGATATTCGCACTCTTGGTCATCACTTTGAATTGCATTTTGACCGGACTGATCTTCAGGTAGCTGACGAAGGAATATATAATATTGCGCTGTTCACGCGCACTTCGCAGTAAAAAATTGATAGGCTCGACTTCAATGATTTTTACATAGCGGTGGTCTTTGGTGTAGATAATACCATTCGCGATTTTTTCGATAGGGATGTATGCCGCAACCGGATTGAGATATCGGGGACGTGGCTTTGCTTTTTCTTTGGGTTTAGTCTCATCGGTTTTTCTTTCAACTTGAGGTTTTGGTGATGAAGCGATTTTCCTGCTCCGTCTGCGATTTTTCATATCATACCAGTCAACCTCATCAAACTCCGCTGCAAAATCCGATTCTTTTCGCCTCTTCGTTTCTGAAGAAGATGTACGAGGCTTCTTTCGTTGTCTCGTCTGAGGTATAGTTGATTCGGAACTATCTTCAATAACTGCTCCGACAATGCGCTTATTTTTTAAATATTTGTAGAAGATCACCGCAAAAGATGATAGACTCTCGCCCGAAATCCCGATTAAGGCAATCATAGCAAGGGGCAGTGCCGTTAGACAGATGATAATAATTCTGGTCGTGAGCGACAAACCGCTGATACTAAAAACCGGCAGTCCCACAGCAAGTGCGAGAATGCCGGCTTCTACCGCGTTTCGTAGTTTTAACATACCGCCGAGAATCGCTCCGGCCTCGGTATAATTCGGCGGTATTACATATATATCTCTTGTTTCGTGTTGCTTTTCAGCCATAGTGTTTACCTCGCTTTAACCTATAATCCAGAATGGTCCTCCTGACCCAGCACCTCTGCTGGCTTCATTTAGAATAATTGAGAGATCCCATTCTTTTTCGCTGCGTGAATAGCTGGCCGGATCAGCGACAAGAATCGTGCCCGACGATGTTACTCCTCTGAGCACTATAAAGTGTCCGCTCGTTGTAAAGTGTCCCTTTGACATTATTGCGACCACAAGCTTTCCGCTGCTTAGCGCATCAACAATACGTTGCGGTTCTGCAGTGGTGCATCCCTCAACCGGAAGATTCCATGCTTTAGCGGCACTGGGAATCAAAGAGTGATACGAACCGCTCTTACTGCACCATCCATCATTTTCATAAGACCATCTTGCCATTTGTATTGGATCTATGGTGTCGTTAGTTAGTGATGATATTACAATAGCCATGGCAGTTGGCCCACATCCATAGCCACCAATATTGTCAGTGCCATACGGCTCATTGGCAAACCGTTCATCAAGCTGATTGTAGTAGACAACCGTTGTCTGCCCATCGGTGAATGTTACACCCGCGTATGAGGGGCCGATGATGAACTCTGTTGAAAGCAGGCCTTGGAACATACCATCTCCGAAGAACAAGCTCATGTTTCGAGCATAATCCTTTGACAGACTTTTCTGATCATCGTCCAACTCAAAAATTGTATCTGCAAAATATGACTCACCATTGTATGTAATGGTATAGATTATCCAAAGTTCAGATTCTTCGGTTTCCTCCTCGGTCTCCGGATCAGTCGTAGTGTATACCCTCGTTTCCTCGCGTTTAGTGAAAGAGTAAAGGTGACTTTTTCCCCGCCGCAGTATTCGCTCCATGTCCGCAAGATTTATGCTCTCAAAATCTTTGTTTTTCGCAGAGCAGTATTGGGACACAAAAATATTAACATTGTTGTATTGATTACCTTCATGTGGGTTGTTGATCTCAATTTGGTCTCCGCCTGAAGAAGTGAAGTCTCTGTTAATACGTTCAATCACATCGTCGAGTGCTTCTGCCATAATACTGTTGATAGAGAATGAGATGTTATTTACGTTTTCAACGATGGCTGCATTGTCATTTAGAATAGGAACTTCCTGATTTGCAGGCGAAAAAGCATCTGACAGACCTCCGAAGATGAGGCTGGGGAGCATCAGGATAAACAATACCGGCAAGGCAAGAATCAAAAGAACAGCCAGAATTATTTTCCCAACGAGCTTACGGTTTGCCCACAAAGCGGTCGCAGCCGCGCCGTAGGGCCCACCGGCCGCAGTACCCTTGGCAATACCTGCGACCGCTTTCCCAGTTTTTACGGCACCCTGTATCGCGCTGGCTGCATTGGCGCTTTTATTCAGCATTTCTGTCGCGGAGTTTTTGTTGTCATCAGCCATCAGACTCTATCCTTTCTGCGCGGCATGTTGGGTAGCTTCTGAATAATGCTCTCGTTATATGCTATGCTGCCATCAGGAGCCATATATGGTGTCTTTTCTACAGCGTCACCGGCATATTGCTTGTACCATTTCGAGCCGTCAACAGCATCTACTGTGCTGTGATTGCCCTCGGGAGCCATGTATTGGTCAGCATTATACATACCGAACTCTATACCGTTTGGATGTGCCGAGGTTGTTTCACTGCCCATAATACGTCCTCCGCCTATTTCAACATCACTGAAGGCGGGAGGATCAGGATGTCCGGTCATACCCATGTATGAGGTGAGAGCTTCAGCGGCTTTTGTACCTGAGATTGTACCGGCTGACGCTATATTTCCTTTTGCAACAGCGCCTATGACTCCATTGGCGAAATCACCGCCTTTAGCAACTGACGAGGAAAACATCATACCGCCAATACCACCACTGCTTTGACCTGTTGCATTTTGTGTTGCACTTTTAGCAAATTGTCGGCCGGCGACGCCAATAAGACCGCCGCTCATAAACCCGGATGAGCCATCAGAACCAGATGCTCCAGATGCACCGGATGCGCCGCGTCCTCCGAATCCTTTAAATCCGCCGCCACCTTTGCCGATAGAAGTGATTGTTCGTGCAACTATAGCAGCTTCGGCAAACATTGAACCGCCAGTGTGTCCAACATTAATGCCGAGACTGCTCATAAAGCTGTCTATTTTCTGGCTGACTTTTAAGAACGAAATAGCACACAAGAACCAAATGAACAGATTGCCGGAGACTGTTTCTCGGCCACTGGAATCAACCTGTGCTTGCACTTCAGCGTCGGTGAGCGCATAGACCGGTGCTGTAAATAACGCTACCATTGCAATTACTACGACCAACATGGCAAGANTCTTTTTATGCTTTTTCATCCGCCGTCCTCCTCTGACAATCCTTCGCNGANGAAGGANTCTTTTGCNCGGGCGAGTCCTTCTCTTGCCTTAATCATTTCGTTGGAACGGCTGGCAAGATGTGCCATTGTTATATCAATTTCCCTTGTATTTGCAGCAAAAAAGTAGCCGTTGCTATCACTACAAACGGGAGTCCCATCAACACGCAGCTCATTGATTGTTCTGCGCAGAAGCGGACTGGAAACACCGCACACAGAGCATAGTTTGCGGCTATAAACTGCGTTGTCTGCTCCGACATGGTAGTCATGCAGGAAATCATGTATTTGTTGTTTTAGTGTCATGCTGAACCCTCCTTTCAGAGTGACAATGGATTGGCGAGAAATGCACCGACCATTGAGGTAAATAAACGAAGGCACCAGGCATTCATGATGAGCAGGAAAATCTGCCCTCCAAACATCCGGCACCAACTCTTGAATATGTTTGATGTAGATTGTGATGCTCCCATAGCAAAGGCAATAGGTGCTGTAAAAACCAAGACACCAAGTAAAATGTATCGCTCTGCAGCCTCGAACAATAGTTTTAGGTAGTTCCATGCAAGAATTAGCACTAAAATCAATGCTATCAAAGCAACAGCGCCATTTGAGAGAACCCCGAGTAATGTCAATAAGACTGAGTTGAAATTCGCAAAGTTGAGGGGGGGCAATTCTGAAGTCATTATCCAATGATATGGTGTACCACCGATTCCAAGCACGATGTTAATGATTTCATCTGAAAAATATGCGAGCAGGATAAAGAGAATTGACCTGATGCTGAGTTTTACCGGATCCTCCGCTTCGATGCCTGCCACTAATCCGTAGTTGCGAAATAACTGCCATACCCAGTTTAGCAATATAATTCCGATAGCAAGTGCAACAAAAATGCTGTACATGGTTTCAGCAGCCGGGAAGTACCGAATAAAAACCGACATATCACATCCTAAAGCGCCCAAGACCGAGGTCGTTATCAAGTCAAGTCCGTGCATGACCTGTTCAGCAATCCATTGGACGATGCCGTCTAAAATACCCAAGTAATCACTTCCTTCCAGATTTGGCTGTCAGACAGGGAGAGATCTGCCGACCATGCCGTATTAACCGTTCCACCGGCCATCTGTGAAGAACGGGGTGACATAGGACATGATGAACCCAAGACCATTGAGTATCGCCCATGTTATGACTATCCTTTTCAGCCATGCCCGGGATTCATCAACAGTCCGCCCACTTTTGGAAAAATTCATCAAGAGCAAAGCGACTGACGCTGTGACGATTGCCGCGATAGTCGATATGAGAAGGATTTGGTGATACACATCCTTCATAATCTCGTTAGCCTTGTCCCAGACATTCGCGGCGAAGGCAGGCTGAGCAAACATTGCGCTCATTGTAATCATGAGAAATGTGATGTACAGGATCCTCCCGATGTGAGAGGTGTTGACTGGTTTATTCTGTAGCGTTGACAGTTTCTTTTTCAAGCTGGTAACCTCCATTTGTGTTTTGATTTTGTTTTCTCTCCAAAGTCGAAGCGGCGTCCGGTGAAATAATCCGGACGCCGCTCACTTGCGTTAGGTCGTGCTTTGGCAACAAAAAAACACCCCGTTGAAAGGTGTTCAGCGTTGCAATATTTCGGTTCGGGCACATCTTTAAGCATGACCAGTATAGCATGCCCATATTTACGCGTAAATCGCAAAACCGTGCCAATTTCAAGCACTATTGCGCCAATTATGTGACATCTGGAAAAAATTGCTCTAAAATCTCAAGGCTGTCCTTCGATGTATATCCCCACAAGACTGAACTAAAAGTCTCAATGGCCTCCTGTCTCTTGCGATAGTAGGTTCGATAACTGATGTCCCGGATATGTGGCCTCAGTTTTTCTATGATTTCCTCAACATTACGAAGTTGCTGGGGGGAGAGGTATGTGTAATAGAGCAGCCAGTAGTACACTTCACCGTTTTTGTGTTTACTCCGAAGCAGTTCGACTGCCGATTCGACGAGTTTCAACATTTTATGGCTGCGCTCAATGCAATTGGCGTGATGCTCAATGGTTCCGCCCTTCAGATCGGCGCCTGCCAAATAGATGGAGTCGAGGAAGTCCTCAATACTGCTCCCGTACTCAATTTGAAAGCTGTTTCTGACCTGCTGAACAGACAATTCAAGACTCCATACCACATCACGGTACTTCTTGAGCAATTTCCATGTATTGTGGTACATCGGGTTTTCAGTTATGTCGATATCTTTGATAATATCTTTATTTTTCATTGTGAGGCCCTCCAAAACTCTTATTATCTGCTCTTGTCAACACGATTTCGAAAGCATACGCTTTTTCTTGTCCGCAGCACCCAATGTGCAACATGAACATTGTGGGAAATCCACTTTCAGCAGTTCCTGCTTTACCTCTTTCTAAATTCAGTTCCTTGCAGGCGGGCGATAAGGGAGATAACTTATATATGGATTGTGAGCAGTTGAAGCATGGAATCCCTTGTGCAGACAGGATTTCAGCTACTTTTTTGGTGATTCTATCGATGTGCGAATCTGAAACGCAAAACACGCCATTTGAAACGCAAGGGGAATCCTGCAAATCGTTTTCATCAAGAGATATGCTGATGTTGAGAGTCATGGCGACCTCTTCCTTGTCTATCATCACATCGGATATCTGGAACATGGTCGAAAGGTAGCCGTTTAAGCAGATGACGCTGCCATGCCGCCCCGGGAATGTGAGCAGAGAGAGATAATTTCCTGCGGACAGTTTTTTAAGAATCCGTCCAACCGTTGCTTTTGATAGTCCCCATCGCTCACCCAGTTCTGAGTAGCCAATGAGAGGAGAGCCGGTGCCGTTTCGCATATATACGACCGGTCCGACATCAGAGCCTTGTACCTGTTCATCGTTGTAGATGGTGTTCATCCACAAATCGAGCAGTATGTCCATCTCCGA
>JGI994J12354_10002603_pt1 | contig 17380 bp, 15 predicted proteins | sample IntmicLarv3ML3BL_FD_12354 | JGI IMG/M metagenome (IMG submission 12354) | reverse complement strand
GTGACACCGGACGCGCGGAACCCCGCTATCGGCTCAAAATCCTCGTTAATGGCGGGTGCGGTAAGGTGGGTGGGTTAGATTGATATCAGCAATTTTATTTTGCATTTTGTTTGCGGTTGTTGCGGTGTTTGACGTGCGAGGCATGCGGAAAATCGGCTTATCAAAAGAGCTCTGGCTCTATGCCGCGTTTGCCGCCGTGTGCGTGGTACTTGCGTTTGCGTATTTTCCGGAGATTAACCGTCGCAGTATAATGTCCTTTATCCTGCAAATCTTGCGTATTGAGTGGTGAGCCGATGAAAACAGTAAACAACAAAATAAGTATGCGTCAGGCGCTGATTTTGTATATCGTGGCGTGTCTGTCACCGATAACGCGTGTGTTCCCGCTCTCCGCGGCAGAGTTCGGCGGGCGCGCCGGCTGGTTATCCCCGATTGTCGTTGCGCTGATTCTGTTTGTCCTGCTGCGCATACTTGCCGCGATGTTCAAGCCGAAAGACGGCACAGCGACGTTGCCGGCGAATCTCTCGGACGTGTTCGAGCTGTCGTACGGCAAGATAATTTCAAAAATCATTCTCGCGGCGTACGCCGTGTGGATTGGCATTTTGTTTCCGGTGTATATCCGATACTTTGCAGAGCAAATGCTCTCAACGATGTTCCCCTCGGCGAATATCGGGTTTTTCATCGTCATAATGATGGCGCTCGTCCTCGTTGCGACACGTGGAAAGCTCGAGTGGTTCGCGCGTTTTTCAGAGCTTGCGCGTCTGTTTTTCATAGCGATTATTGCGATACTCGCAATTTGCCTGATTCCCGATTTCGAGTATCGGAATATCCTGCCCGTAACACATCTTGACACGAAAAATGTTTTTCAGGGCGCGTTTCAGATGTGCGGGGTCGTCGGATATATAACGCTGATTTTCTTTCTCGGCGACCACATATCCGATAAAGAGACATTGCAAAAACGCGCAAAAAGGACGGCAATATGGGTCGGCGCAATCGGCACATTAATAACGACGGTCTGCATTGCGACGCTTAGCTTCCGCGTGGTCGAGCGCATGCCAATGCCGTTTTTCTCCACAACAAAGCTGATAACCGTGATGGAGCCGTTCGACCGGATGGAGGCATTTTTGCTTTGCACTTGGGTTTGCTCCGACTTCATCATCATTACGGCGTTTGCGTTTGTGCTCATCAATATCATCAAGAAGCTCACCGGCTCGCACGAGGCACGGTATTTTGCGACACCCATCGCGTTTTACGGAGTTGTCGCCGGCATGTTTTTGACAACGAGCCGCTTCGAGTTAGAGGCGTTTTCGCGCAACGAGATAACGACGACGGTGAATATCGCGCTCTGCTTCGGCATACCGCTTTTGACGTTGATTGTCGGAAAGATACGCGGGAAACTGTAAAAACCATAGCTCTCGCAGGCAAAAGCAAACAGCACCCGGCGAAAAAAGTCGGTCGACACGCCGTTTTTTGCGCGTCAAATATTCATTGAAATAGTGAATATTTGACCGATTTCTCCTTGACTTGCCGAACTTTTGAGTGTATACTAATATATTAATAAGAAAATTATTACAATTGCGTAATAATTGTAATGTTTTAATGTTTTAGATGAGAAGACAGCTTTTAAGGAGACGTACGAATGAGATTTGATGAATGGCGCGTAACGGGCTTCGACAGAGATGCCGCGACAGAGCTATACCGCAGTGGGATAAACCCGCTAACGGCAGTGTTTCTCTGCTCGCGCGGTATTACGAATGTCGCGGACGCGAACGCATTCATCACTGACCGGGCGGAGGATGTTTTAGATCCGTTTTTGCTCCGCGATATGGACAAGGCTGTCGTTGCGATTGAGGACGCGATTGCAAAGGGCAAGAAAATCGCGATTTTCGGCGACTACGATGTTGATGGAATGACCTCCTCCGCACTTTTAAAGAACTATTTTCTGACGCGCGGAGTTGATTGCGAGATATACATTCCCGGCCGCGCGGAGGAGGGTTACGGACTAAACCGCTGTGCGCTCGACTATTTAAAGTCCGTCGATACAGAGCTGATTATAACGGTCGACTGCGGAATAACCGCGATTGACGAGGCGGTTTATACCGCAGACCTCGGCATAGATTTGATTATAACCGACCATCACGAGTGCAAGGACGCTCTGCCGAGCGCGATTGCCGTGATAAACCCTAAGCGTCCGGATTGCGAGTATCCGAATCCTGCGCTTGCGGGTGTCGGAGTTGCATTCAAGCTCGTTTGTGCGCTTGAAAAGGCACAGCCGCTTGAAAAACTGCTTTATGACTACGCCGACTTTGTCGCGATTGGCACTGTTGCGGACGTTATGCCGGTAGTTGGCGAAAACCGTGCGCTGATTCGCGCGGGACTGCGGCGGCTTGCCGCGAATACACGCCCCGGTCTTATGGCGATAATGCAGGCGGCAAAGGCTCCGCGTACTGTGATAAATACGGCGGATATCGGGTTTGTGCTCGCACCGCGTCTTAACGCCGCGGGACGAATGGGACGAACCTTGCTGTCGGTGGATATCCTGTTGACTGATGATATGGACGAAGCGCGTCGGCTGACTGAGGAGCTCTGCGACTTAAACACAAAGCGGCGCGAGCTTGAGAGTGCGATTTTCGCACAGGTTGAGGAAAAACTGCGCGATGTTGACCCGAAAGGGCCGATAGTAATGTGTGGTGAGGATTGGCATCACGGAATAATGGGCATCGTCGCGGCGCGCACGGCAGAGCGTTGGCTGTTCCCCGCGATAATGATAAACATTGATGAGGACGGTATCGGGCGCGGCTCGTGCCGAAGCTTCGGACGGTTCAAGATGTATTCGGCGTTGCAGCAGTGCGATGATTTGCTCGTAAACTACGGCGGTCACGAGATGGCGGCAGGCACGACAATCCGGCGTGAGGATATTGAGGAATTCACCCGCCGCATACGCGAGATTTATCACGAGACGGTAAAAATCCCGCCCGTTCCGACGCTCCGCGTGGATTTCGAGGTTGAGAAAGTGCGCCTGCTCTGCTTGCAGAATGTCGACGCGCTCAGCGGGCTGGAGCCATTTGGAAATCAGAATCTGCCCCCGCGCCTGATGATAACGAACGCGCGCATTGCGTTGCTCTCGCCGGTTGGAAACGGCAAGCACACACGTATGCGTATTGAGAAAGAGGAAGCTGCGTTCGATTGCATATATTTCTCTGTGGAGGCGGCGTCGCTTGGTGTCAAAGAGTCCGATTATATCGACATTGTGTTCGAGCCGCAGGTAAACGAATTTCGCGGGCGTAGGAGCGTCCAGCTCCACGTTTTGGACATCAAGCCGCATAAATAGACCGGTCAAGTTGCGCCGCTGCCTTTGGCGGCGGTGCAATTGGTATAGATAGAGAAAAATAAAAATGATTAAGGGTGTTGTCAAATGCAGGAATACTTACGCAAGGAATATGAAGCACTGGAGGAGAAAATACGAAGCTACAATCCCGCGGCAGATTTTGAGCGTATTGCCGCGGCGTTTGACTGTGCCGTGCGCTGGCACGACGGTCAAATGCGCCGTGACGGGTCAGAGTATGTAACGCACCCGATTGCCACGGCGATGATAGTTGCCGAGATGGGACTTGACGACGACTCAATTGTCGCGGCGCTGTTGCACGACAGTATTGAGGATACTGAGGCAACGCGTGAGGATGTCGCGAGCCTCTTTGGCGAGGATGTCGCGCTGATAGTTGACGGTGTCACGAAGCTCACGCGCACGCAGTATACCTCAAAAGAACAGCACCAGATGGAGAACCTGCGTAAAATGCTGATGGCGATGGCTCGTGATATCCGCGTCATACTGATAAAAATTGCGGATCGCCTGCACAATATGCGCACGATGGAGTATCAAACGGCGGAGGGACAGACGAACAAATCGAACGAGACAATGGACGTGTACGCGCCGATAGCGCACCGCCTAGGCATGCAGAGGGTCAAGTGGGAACTTGAGGATTTATCGCTCCGCTTCTTGGACACGATTGCGTACGAGCGCATTCGCAACGGCTTAGAGGCGCGCGACCAAGAGAACGCGTCGTTTTTCGCCTCGACCGAGCAGCGCATACGCGAGCATTTGAAGCAGGGCAATTGCGAGTGCGAGGTTTACGGGCGCATAAAGCACATTTACAGCATTTACAGAAAGATGGAGACACAGAACAAGACTTTTTCAGAGGTTTTGGACTTGTACGCTTTCCGCGTCGTCGTCGCAAACAGTGACGAGTGCTATCATGCGTTAGGGCATATACATGAGATATTCCGCCCGATTCCGGGCAAATTCAAGGACTATATAACGACACCGAAGCCGAACGGCTATCAAAGCCTGCACACGACGGTCATCGGGCGCGAGGGGATACCGTTCGAGGTTCAGATTCGTTCAGCGGAAATGCACCACGAGGCGGAGTACGGTGTCGCGGCGCACTGGAAGTATAAGCAGGGCGTGAACAAACGCACATCGGACGAGGAAAAGTTTGCATGGATTCGCCGTCTGCTGGAGTCTCAACAGGATGCCGACGCCGAGGAGTTTTACATACAGCTCCGAACGGATATGTTCGCGGACGAGGTTTTTGTGTTCACGCCTCGAAGCGATGTTGTAAACCTGCCGGCGGGCTCGACGCCGATTGACTTTGCGTACAGCATTCACTCAGAAATTGGTAATAAAATGAACGGCGCAATTGTCAACGGGCGCATAGTGCCGTATTCACACGTGTTGCAAAACGGCGATATTGTTGAGGTTTTAACGTCAAGCTCGTCAAAAGGACCGTCGCGCGACTGGTTGAATATCATAAAATCGTCAGAGGCGCGAAATAAAATCCGAATTTGGTTCAAAAAGGAAAAGCGCGACGAAAATATCGTCCACGGCAAGGTCGCGTTCGAGTCAGAGCTGCGCCGCAATAACTTAAAGTTCGCGGATGTATTGCGCGATGACATGCTGCCGCGTGTTTTAGAGAAGCTTGCGTTTCCGACGCTTGACGATTTGTATGCGACAATCGGCTATGGCGGACTCTCGGCGATAAAGGCGGTAAATAAGATTCGCGACGACGTGACAACGGCGGCAAAGGGTCGCAAAAAGGACGAAGCGGAGCTTGGAATAACGGTAGGCGAGTCGGCTAAGAGCAGGTCGCGTAAACCGGTCGGCGGAGTGTATGTCGAGGGGCTCGACAACTGTCTCGTAAAGTTCGCAAAGTGTTGTGCGCCGGTTCCGGGCGACCCGATAATCGGGTTCATCACGCGCAATCAGGGAGTTTCGGTACACCGTGGTGACTGCGTAAATTATACGAAATCGCTGACAAATCCTGAGGAGTCAGGGCGCTGGGTAAATGTCGAGTGGGCGAACAGCGACAGTGATGTGTACCATGCGGCGCTGTCAATTGTTGCGCCGCAACGCAACGGAATTGTGCTTGATATCACGACGGCGATGAGCACACTGAAGCTAAAGCTGATTGAGTTCAGCTCGAAATCGCATAACGGGGTGACGTCCGTAAACATGACGATTGAGGTCAAAAATAGCGAGGAGTTAGAGCTCGCGATTTCAAAACTTCGCGGAATCAGCGGAATCGGCGAAGTCCGCCGTGGCGAATAAAAATAGAAACAGCACAAAAGCACTCAAAAGGCAAAACTTGCCATACCATTCACTCTACACAAAAAAAGGAACGCCCAAGGCGTTCCTTTTCGTGTTCTCGCGTATCTATTAATACATGCCGCCCATACCCGGATCGGGCGCGGCGACCGGAGCCGGCGGCTCCGGAATATCGGTAATCAGCGACTCAGTCGTCAGAACCATCGACGCAACAGAGGCGGCGTTCTCAAGAGCCGAGCGGCAAACCTTCGTCGGGTCGACGATACCGGCCTTGATAAGATCGGTGTACTCCTCTTTCGCGGCGTCAAAGCCGTATGCGGCGGATTTTCCGCTCTTAACCTTGTCAAGAATGACTGCGCCCTCAAGACCCGCATTCTTTGCAATCTGCATAACCGGAGCCGACAGAGCCTTCGCAATCATCATCGCACCGGTTTTCTCATCGCCGGTGAGCTTAGGCAGAATCGCGTCAACGGCTTTCGCGGCAACAACGTACGCCGTACCGCCGCCGGGAACAATGCCCTCTTCAACAGCGGCGCGTGTTGCGTTAAGCGCGTCCTCAATGCGGAGCTTTTTCTCCTTCATTTCCGTCTCGGTAGCCGCACCGACCTTGATAACGGCAACACCGCCGGATAGCTTCGCAAGGCGCTCTTGGAGCTTCTCGCGGTCGTATTCCGAGGTCGTCGCCTCAATTTCAACGCTAATCTGATTGATACGCGCCTGAATCTCATCGGGATGTCCGCCGCCCTCAACGATGATGGTAGCGTCCTTCGTGGACTTGACCTGACGCGCCGTGCCAAGGTGCTCAACAGTCGCGTCCTTCAGCTCCATACCGAGGTCGGACGAGATAACCTCACCGCCGGTCAGAATCGCGATATCGCGAAGCATTTCCTTGCGGCGATCGCCGAAACCGGGAGCCTTAATGCACAGACACTGGAACGTACCGCGCAGCTTGTTGAGGATAATCGTGGCAAGCGCCTCGCCCTCAACGTCCTCCGCAACGATAACGAGCTTGCGTCCGGACTGGACAACCTGCTCTAAAACAGGAAGAATCTCTTGAATATTGCTGATTTTCTTGTCGGTGATAAGGATGTACGGCTCGTCGAAGGTTGCCTCCATCTTTTCGGTGTCGGTGACCATGTACGGCGTGACATAGCCGCGCTCAAACTGCATGCCCTCAACGACTTCAGAGTATGTCTCGGCAGTTTTCGACTCCTCGACAGTGATAACGCCGTTGCGCGAGACCTTTTCCATCGCGTCCGCAATAAGCTGACCGATTGTCTCGTTACCGCTGGAGACGGCGCCGACGCGAGCAATGTCTTTCGAGCCCTTAACCGGCTGCGAATTCTCGCGAATCGCCTCAACGGCTGTCTCGACGGCTTTGTCGATACCTTTTTTCATGACCATCGGGTTCGCACCGGCGGCTACGTTTTTGATACCCTCGTGAATCATCGCCTGCGCGAGGACCGTTGCGGTTGTCGTACCGTCACCGGCGACATCGTTCGTCTTGGACGCAACCTCGCGAACGAGCTGCGCACCCATATTCTCAAACGGGTCTTTGAGCTCAATCTCCTTGGCGATTGTAACGCCGTCGTTCGTGATAAGCGGCGCGCCGTACTTCTTGTCGAGCACGACATTGCGGCCCTTGGGGCCAATCGTCAACTTAACGGTGTCCGCGAGCTGATTTACACCGTTTTCTAATGCGCGGCGAGCTTCCTCACCGTAAATAATCTGCTTTGCCATTTATTTCTCCTCCTTTAACCTACGATAGCTAAAATATCAGACTGACGGACGATGACAAGCTCAAGGTCGTCGATCTTAACTTCCGTGCCGGAATACTTGCCTGTAATAACGTGGTCGCCCTTTTTGACGGTCATAACGACCTCGTTGCCGTCAACGATACCGCCGGGACCGACCTCAATAACCTCAAACATGGCGGGCTTTTCTTGCGCCGCCGCAGTTAGAATAATGCCGCCTTTGGTCTTTTCTTCGGCGTCAACCTGCTTGAGAACTACTCTGTCAGATAGTGGTTTAAGTGTCATTTTGCGTTCCTCCAATATTTTGAAATTTAAACAAGAGTGCAAGCCTCCTGTTGTTTGCAAAAGAATCAATTTAGCACTCTTTGCATCGGAGTGCTAACGCAAGTGTAATAATAGCCCATATACTGGCAAATCGCAACAGCCTCGCGCCCAAAAAATCCGCAAAAACAGAGCTATCGAACCGATAGCGCCGCACAAAGCTATAAACTACACCGATATCTCTAAAAATCTCGCAAATGCTCAAAATTACGCCATACATATAGAATTTAACAAACAGTTAATAAATTCCGTACAAGCCGAGCGCCCGACCGAGCCGTTTATCGTTGCAAACGCGGCGGGTTTATGGTACAATGCAGGAAATCAGCAATATATTATGGAGGTTTACCTTATGGCTTTCAAGTTATCGCATACAAATGTCAACGTCACCGATATGGAGGCAAGCATCAAGTTTTATGAGGAGGCGCTGGGACTAAAGCTCGAAACGCGTTTCCGGGGCGAGGATTTTGAGATTGCGTTCATGGGCGACGGCAAAACCGCGCACCAACTGGAGCTCACGTGGTTAAAAGATCACCCGCAGAAGTACGACCTGTCGGATAACGAGATACATATCGCGTTTTCGACGCCGGACTTAGCTGCAGAGCTCGAACGCCATAAGGCGATGGGTTGCGTATCGTTTGTGAACGAGGGGATGGGAATCTACTTTATCGAGGATCCGGACGGCTACTGGTTAGAAATTGTTCCTGAGGTTTTAATGAAATAAAACTAAAAAGAGGGCGCATAGTGTTTATCACTGTGCGCCTTTGTTATATTTAATTTGCCTCACACACCTGGAAAATCTTCGTAATAAAACCAATTTTCTTCAAGATATTGGCATTTCACAAAATTACATTTTTCTATAACTTCCTCTTCGCTATCTGCAACAATGTAAATTACCCCTTTTTCTTTTATAGGACTTGATAACTCAAAATCTACAATTCCCTCATCTGCCAAGTAAGAAGCAAAATTCATTTTACTAAACTTATCAAATAAGCTAATTAATTTCATTTCAATATCTTCATCAATTTCAACATCCTCATAACTAAGATTCTTAATCAACAAAGCACCATCTCTTCTATAGATATATACATTCTCTGAAAATGTAAGAAAGTACTCCTTCACATCATCAAACAATTCCTTATTCTCCCAATACTTTTCAATCGCCTCTATGTAAAAATCGGGATTTATAGGGTTTTCCCCGGGGATTACCGGCTTATTGGTCACCTTATTTACAATCACTATTGCCACCACTGCAATTATTAAAATAGCTATTGGTACTACATCACGTTTTTTCATTTTCACACCTCATACCTACTCAGTAAACCCAATTCCTAATATTTTTCCATCACTCTTGCGAAAGTCTACATACAGCTCTCCGCCAAGGCTAACCCAAGGTAGTCCATCTTCTGTAACTCCGCTCCGTTCTACCACATTATGAACTCTCCATATGCCATCTTTTTCATAAGCATCTAAGGGCAATTCCCTATTCAAAAACGAATCCGGAAAACGTTCTTCTAATAATGCTTTTCCAATTTTTATTGCGGTTTCTTTTTCCGTAATAAAATCGCCTGGATTGCTGATATAAAAAACATTGTCATCTCTGAAGACGATAATAAGTGCAACAGATGATAATGCTATAATTATGCAAATACTAATCAATAAAATTCCTTTTTTCATTTTTGTCTCCCAATTTGAATTTCTTTTTACCAAGTCCCCGCCATTTATACCACCCTAATTGTACCACTCCCGCGCCTCGTTGTAAAGATAGTAACGCCCACTCCTCCCGCTAAATTTCCCAACACTTGAATACAACAATCCTCCGGCGGAAATACTTAGTCATACAGATTAAGTACCGCAGGAGGATTTTTATATGGTAAGCAGCAAGGTCGAAATTTGCGGCGTAAACACGGCAAAATTAAAAGTCCTCAAGAATGACGAGACGAACGCGCTCCTAACGCGCGTAAAAGCCGGCGACGCGGCAGCGCGTGAGGAGCTAATAAACGGAAACCTGCGGCTTGTGCTGTCGGTAATCCAAAAATTCACTAACCGTGGCGAGCAGGCTGACGATTTATTCCAAGTCGGCTGTATCGGACTGATGAAAGCGATTGACAACTTCGACATGTCGCTGGGCTTGCGGTTTTCGACGTACGGCGTGCCGATGATAATCGGCGAAATCCGGCGGTATCTGCGCGATAACTCCTCAATTCGGGTATCGCGCGGAATGCGCGACACGGCATATAAGGCGTTGCAGATGAAAGAGCAATTGATGGCGCAAACCCAGCGCGAACCGACGATAGAAGAGCTCTCCGCCGCGCTTGAGCTCCCGCGTGAGGACATTGTAATCGCGCTCGATGCGATAGCAGAGCCCGCCTCGCTGTACGACCCCGTCTACTCCGATGGAGGCGACGCGGTGTATATCGTCGACTCGGTGCGCGACCCGAACGACACGGACGATTATTGGTTAGAGCAAATCGCACTCGGCGACGCAATAAACGGCTTGACCGAGCGCGAGCGGAGGATTTTAGCGCTCCGTTTTTACTACGGCAAGACGCAGATGGAGGTCGCGACAGAAATCGGCATTTCGCAGGCGCAGGTCTCACGCCTTGAAAAGAGCGCAATCGGCTCAATCAAGAAAAAGCTTTAGCATATAGGAGGGCGAAACATTCCGTTTCGCCCTTGATTTTTTCGCCGAGTACATATATAATGGGCATTAATGACAGACCGCCGACGGCGGCAAAAAAAAATGAAAAAATGAGGTGCAGAAATATGGCAGAACCAAGACTTGACATTTCGCGTCCGGAAAATATGCCCGGAGTCCTAAAGCTGACGTTCAATCATCCCGAGTCCTTAAACTCGCTGACGACGGACATTTTCCGCAAGATTATCACGACCTTGCGTGACGCGCGGCATGACGACACGGTCAAAATCGTGTTATTCACGGGCGAGGGCGACCGCGCATTCTCCTCCGGCTTGTCGATTGACAAATTGCTAGAGCTGAAAACGGACGAGGATCGCGAGGCATTTTACACACTCGGGCTGAGCGCGCGTGAGGCAATTTACGCGTTAGAAAAGCCGGTAATTGCGGCGGTTCGCGGCAATTGCGTCGGCGGCGGGTTTGAGATTGCGCTCTGCTGCGATATGATTTTCGCGGTCGAGGGTTCTGTGTTCATGCTGCCCGAGTCCAACATTGCGCTCACGCCCGGTTGCGGTGGAGCGATTAATCTCGCGGCAAAAATCCCGTATAACCGCGCGATTGAGATGATTTGGTTTGCCGAGAAGGTTCCCGCGGACGAAATGCACCGCTGGGGAATTGTCAACGGCATTTTCGCCGCCGACGATTTCGATGCCGAGCTTGAGAAGCGCATATTAAAACTGCTCCGCAAACCGCAGAGCACGGTTCGCGACTTAAAGCGCGTGCTGTCGCATACAGCGGTTTTCGGCGCACAGGCAGAGTCGCTGAAGCACGAGCGCATGCTCGCCGTCGACCAAATGCGCACCCCCGACTTTGCAGAGGGAATCAACGCCTTCAAGGAAAAGCGTCGCGCCGAATTCAACAAGTAAAGACGATATAAGAACCCCCTCAGCAGTTGCAAGTACAACTGCTGAGGGGGTTTTGCATTCGAAAATCCAGCCCTACAATCTCGCGCCGCGCTCCTGCACACGGCAGAGGTCCTGATACATGCCCTCCTGCGCGATTAAATCCTCGTGTTTGCCGCGCTGAACGATCTCACCCTCTTCGAGGACAAGAATATGGTCGGCACTGCGAATCGTCGACAGCCGGTGTGCGATTGCAATAATCGTGCGAGTTCCGGACAGTTGCGAAATCGCGCGTTGAATCTGCGCCTCGGTCTGCATGTCGACGCTCGCCGTTGCCTCGTCGAGAATCAAAATCGGCGCGTCACGCAAAATTGCGCGCGCGATTGCGATACGCTGTTTTTGCCCGCCGGATAGCTTGATTCCGCGCTCACCGATTTCGGTGTGCATACCCTCCGGCATCGCCATGATATCATCATAAATGCAGGCGGTCTGTGCGGCGGTGGTAATCTCGTCGTCCGTCGCGCCGTCCTTTGCGTATGCGATATTATCACGAATCGTCCCGTTAAACAGGAAAGTGTCCTGCAAAACCACAGAAATCTGCTTGCGCAGGCTCGACTGCGTAACGTCGCGCAGGTCGTAGCCGTCAATCGAAACCGAGCCCTCCGTCGGGTCATAGAAGCGCGACGCAAGCTGAATCATCGTCGTCTTACCGACGCCGGTCGGTCCGACAAGGGCAATCATCTCGCCCGGCTTCGCCTCGAACGAGACGTTTTTCAGCACGGGAATATCGTCCGTGTAGCGGAAGCTCACGCTCTCAAACTTAATATTCCCGCTCGTCTTACCGAGCTCAACAGCGTCCGATTTATCCTGAATCTCCGACTCGACATTCAGAACGTCCATAACGCGTTCAACGCCGGCAAGAGCCTGCTGAGACTGCTCAATCAACTGCGCAAGCCCGACAATCGGCGCGTAAAACAGCGACAGATACAGCAAAAAAGCGACAATTTCCTCCGCATCTAGCTGATTCCGATAGGCGAGATAACCGCCAAATCCGACGACGATAACAGTACCGAGCGAGCTCAAAAACTCAACAGTCGGGTGGAAAACAGCGGACAGCTTAAGCGCATACAGCATATTCGATGTGTATTCCGTCGCACGCTTTAGGACGCTTGCGCTCTCACGCTTTTGCTGACCGAAGGCTTGAATCTCTTGAATCCCCGAAAGGTTATCCTGCAACTGCGCGTTCACCTGCGCCAGTGAGTTCTGCGTGCGGCGGAAATACGGGCGAATCTTCTTGATAAGCACCCACCCCGCGACTAAAATCAGCGGAATCGGAATACACGTCAGCAGAGCAAGTCGCGCGTTAATCGACAGCATAATCGCGGTCGCACCGATAAGGGTAACGGCATTCGTAATCGTCTCGGGCATAAGGTGCGCGTAAAGAAGCTCAAATTTTTCGGTGTCGTTGACGACACGGCTCATAAGATCACCGGTCTGCTTATCGAAGAAGAACCCGATTGAAAGTCCCTGAATGTGGTCGTATACGCGCATACGAATGTCTTGAACGGCGTTCCAGGCGGCTTTGTGCGTGATGTAGTTGCTGATGAATCGGAAAACGATTTTCGCCGCATACATCAAAAGCAGATATAGCGCAAGCCGTGCAATTTGCGTCATTTCGGCATCCGTAACGCCATCGGCGACGATACCGGTCATCTGCGCTAGCAGACGCGGAGCGGCGAGGTTCACGACGCTGAGCATAAGAGTTGCAATCGCGCCGATAACAAGCAGCCACTTGTATTTTTTCGCAGTGGACGCGACTTTAAGCAGTAATTTCATAAAATCTTCCTCTCAGTTTTTTGTGAATATTATATCACTGCCGCGGTGCAATGTAAAGCCGAAAAAGCGTATCCGCAATGCGCTCCCGCAAAAACTAAATCGAGTTACAATCATAAGCGAAACCCACCCGAAAACAACAAAAAGCTTGCGTTAGCAAGCTTTTTGCATTTTCTGTTTTATGTTACGCGTACTTTGAGGCCCTGCCGCCGTTCCCCTTGCCCTCTTCCATCATACCGAACGCCTCCATAAAGAATGTGCGCGCCCTCAGACTATACTTTGCCGTCACGGCGTTCAGCGCCTCATCAACAACGTCCACCATGACCTGCGAATCCGCGGCGGCGCGGGCGTTGATAATCAGTGAAATCACGCTGTATTTGCCGCTGAGCTTGTGCGCGTACTCAACGTCATAATCGATACCGATAAGGCTCGCCTTGATAAAGTCGTCGCCCTCACCCGCGGCAAACATTTTAAGGTGCGGAACGTTGCTGTTATTCGATTTTAAGCCGTTGCGAATTCCCTCAAAGAGGTCTGCAATTACGGAATTAAAATCGACATTCTTATCGTCACGCTCCGCGAGGAAAACGCGGTGGTTGTACCAACTAAGCAGAGTTTCTGCGGCGATAAATGCCTCCGAACCATAGCCGATATCGCGGTGTTTTGCCGCCGCCTTGTGGGAAACAAGGTAGTCCGCAACCTCCTCAACGCCCTCACCCGTGAGCGCAGACATAGCCATAACCGGCGTTTCGGGATACGCCGCGCGAATGTAATCTAAGCGCCGTGCCAGCTCGTCATCACTCAGCAAATCCTTCTTGTTGAGCACAATCAAATCCGCTTCCGCCATCTGTGCGTCCAATAGAAAGCGCATCTCGCCCGGCAGATTAATCTGTGCCGCCTCGGGCATTATCATACGCAGGCGTTCGGGGTCGACTATGCAGGTAAACGGCATAAGCTCGAACTCACCCGGCTCGCGATCCTCAAGCTGGAGATATACGTTATCCAGCGCCCCGATACCGCAGCCGGGAATGTCGGAAAAGATGTGTTTTGCGCCGGAACTGACGAGCTGATTCAGCTTATCAACGAGGTTTTCATGCTGATAACATATGCAGTTGCCCGTAATCTGCGTCGTGAGAATATCTGTCGTTGCGGTGTAGTCCGCATCGACGATATTGCTTGCGCCGAGGTCGTTTGCAAGTATCGCCGCCTTCCCGTACCGCTTGTTAATAGAATCGGCAAATGCAATCATCGACGTAGTTTTTCCTGCGCCGAGAAAGCCGCTCATAACGACGTACTTCGCCTTTGCCTTGACGTGAACCTTTACTTTTGCCATTTTTTACCTCCAGTCAGTTTATCAAAAGCGCAGTTTGCGGGCGCTGATTGCAAGAAGTTCTCTACACAGAAAACTTCAGCAAGGCGCACGAAATTCTTTCCGTACCGCCTTGACAACGAGCGCCTTATGCCTGCGCAACGTCTACTTTTTTCGCCTCGTTAGCCGCGCGCACCTCCGCCATCTTTTCGGGCGTGAGGTCATAATGCCGCAGTGCGAAGATATTCACAATCCACCCCAACAGCGGCAATCCGCAGAAGCATAACATCGCAACGCGGAAAATCGCGCTCGAGTACGGCGTCGTAACGGAGGGAAAAACGTCACGAAAACCGATTGCGATGACGAGCGCACCGACGAGCAGACTGTTGAGCGACGTGACAATTTTATCGGCGAAGCTGAACACACCGCCAATCATACCGGGCATATACTTGCCGGAGCGATAAACCTCATAATCGGCGCAATCGCCAATCATCGGGATAATGATGCTGTTTCCGACCGACATAAACCCGCCGCGGAACGCCATTCCGATTAGCAGGATAATCGGAAAGTATCCCAAATTTGCAAAGCTCAGCGTCGTCGGGTCACCGAACAGGAATAGGAAGAAAACGGCAAAATTCGCGATAATCGCACCATAAGTCGCAAGAAGCAGAGCCTTTTTCTGCCCGCGCCTCCGCGCGAACCATATGCAAAGCAGGGAAATAATCATACTCGGCGCGAAAACGTACATATTAAACTGCCCCGAAAGCTCAAAATTGCCGCAGATAATTGCAAAAATCATAACCGTGACCGTGGCGTTTGTGGTGATATTTGAAAACAGCTTATCCGTCGCGGCAGATAGAATAAGCATAAGCACATTTTTGTTGCTTCGCAGTACAGTCCAGCAGTCACGAAGCTTGACTTTCGGAGATTTTTCGTCCGCGCCGTAGAACTCCGGACGGTCCTTCGCGCGGATTCCAAGCACGGCAAGAGCCGTACAAACAGCCGATGCAATGGCGGTCAGAATGAAAAACTCCGCAAACATCGGCGCGGTAAAATCGCCGTGCTTGACGATTAGATAATTGCTAACGAGCATGCTAAATCCCACGTACAGGATAATGTTCAGCACCATATCAAACGCGGAAAAAAGCGGACGCTGTTTCGGGTCGTTCGTCAGCACCGTCTGCGCGGCGCGGGTGATATCGAATTGAAACGTGTAGCCGATGTCGTACAGCACGAAGCAGACAACCAGTAACGGAAGCTTCGCCGCACCCGCGAACTGGCACAGATACAGCAATAGCATATCAAGCGCGAGTGTCGCGTTGCCAATCACCATAAACGTACGGAATTTACCGAATCGACTGTTCGTTTTATCAATGATAAATCCGATAATCGGGTCGGTAATGCCGTCAAGAATGTTCAAGCCCGTCAGCAACCCCGAAACGAGCGCGACCCCAAGCCCAAGCACGCCCGCCGCGTAATAGGACATATACAACATCATCATATAATAGAGATTTATCGCGGTGTTGTTGAGCGCAAAACACCCGATTTGCCAAACCTTAGCGCGGTGCGTGCCGTCCGTTATTGTAACCATATTTTTCATCGCCTAACCCACCTCACAGCAAGCGCTTTTCACAGCGGCGCGGACGCGCGTCGCACTCTGCGAACGCCTGAGAATTTGCAACCCACGGCGGGCAGTACCGATAAACAGAATCTGCCCGAGGCTCTTATCAGCGACGGCTTCGAGGAGCTTGATGGCGTACTTACAGCCGCCCTCATCAATTGCATAATAACTCCAGCGCCCCGCGCGGCGTGAGCGCACGATACCCGATTCGCAGAGGATTTTCATGTGGTGCGACAGCGTCGGCTGACTGATTTCAAGGTCCTCCAGCAGCTGACAGGCGCACTGTTCGCCCTCGCATAGAATTTCAAGAACCCGCAGGCGCTGTTCGTCCGACAGCGCCTTAAATACGCGAATATACTCTTTTTTCATAGAAGCCTCCGATATATGAAGTTGAGTTCATTATAATTAACATATCGAAATTTGTCAATATATAAATTGCGAAAAAGAACTCGCCAAAACAAGACGGACGAAAAAATCCGCCCGCCTTGTTTGTGCGTTTTAAGTTAGCCCGCTACGATTTCGTCCAAATCAGCGTCGCTGAACGTGTAATTAAAGAAGTGCGAGTAGAAATATTTAATATCGTCCTTCAGCTCCGCCTCGGAATACAGCTCCGGATAGAGCTTATTTAGTGTCCACATAATCGTAAGCGGCTGCTCAGTTGTGCGGTTGCCCCAGGTGTGAGCAATACGCGGAAGCGCATAGATTTCACCATTTTTGACGGCGGGGATATCGGCAAGACGCGAGTCTGCCTCAATATCCGCACGCTCGCCCGCGGACGAGAGCAAAATCACGTCCGGAGCCCAGAGAAGCAGGTCCTCAAGCGTGTAGCTAAGCGACTCCTGACCCGCGATAGCTTCGCTCGTCACGCTGACACCGCCCGCTTGAGCAATCCACCACTCGGCGATGACGTGCGGCTGTGACAGACCGGTGACAGAGCCGTAAATAACATTTTTCGGCTCGGCAGAGGCGGAGATATCGTTCGCCTTTTTGACCATCTCGTCAAAGTAAGCAAGGTAGTCGGCGGCGACGCTCTGCGCGTTAAATATCTCGCCGAGCAGAGTTATCGCGACCTTAACATCGTCCTGCTGCTGCCAGTTGAGCTGAATGACATTCAGACCCTGCGCCTCAAGCTGCTCTGTGTAGCTCTTCGACATCGTAAGGCAGACATCGGGAGACACGGCGAGGACGTTTTCCATAATAATCTCGCGGTCAGAGTTCTCAAACTCCGGCAGCCCCTCAATTTGCGGAGCAAACTTGTACTGATACTTCGCCCAGCTCGCGGATCTGACGAAGCTCGCAGAGCCCTCGTTGCAGATAAGATTTCCCTTACCCATCGTCTCAACGAATGCGTTCAGTACGCCGATAGAGCCAAATGTTCCGACGCTCGTAATCTCGTACGGCAGGGTAACGGT
>JGI994J12354_10002602_pt1 | contig 17384 bp, 10 predicted proteins | sample IntmicLarv3ML3BL_FD_12354 | JGI IMG/M metagenome (IMG submission 12354) | reverse complement strand
CGTTTGTTAATGAGGCTCCGGATTTTATAACAACCTTTGATTTGCATGAAAACGATAAATACAACGAATTATCAGTTCTTTTGCTGTCAATTGTGTCTGAATATGAAAAAAAGGAATTGGCTTATGAACTGGAAATACTATCTATTCTTTACAGGATTTTAACATTGTTTTATAGATGGAGAATTTTTCAATATAATCATTCACCCTACACTGAAAGCACTGATTTTTCTGCTGAAAACCTTGAAAAGCTTAAAACGATTCTCGAATATGTTGAAAACAATTACAATGAGGATTTAACATTAGACAAAGTTTGTGCCATAGCAAATTACAGCTATCATTATTTCTGCAAATTATTTAAACGCGCGACCGGGAAAACCTTTATTCAATATTTGAATTTTGTTCGCATAAATAACGCCGAACGACTGCTTATTACAACAGATTTAAAAGTTACGGATATTTTATTAAAAACAGGGTTTTCCAGTTTCAGCTATTTTAACAGAGTATTTAAAAGCATCAAAAAATGCACGCCGTCCGTTTACCGCACAAATCAAAAGGATTGACATAACCAAGCAATTATAATCCGAACTCGCCCGAAAGCGTGTGTTTATGTGATCTTCGGGTTCTTTGTCCTAGCATTACGTGAAGTAAAGCGTTGTCCTCATCACCCAAATTTCATCAAAAACACACCACTTTGGGGTCGAAGATTTTTAAAAGAGCGAATTTGCGTCTGATTGAGGCGAAAAGCGCAGTAACCCTTTCGGGTTACGAGTATTTTTAACAAGAATCAGGCGCAAATCCGCCTTTTAAAAACGGGTTCGGATTACAATCGCTTGGTTAAGCGTTACTTAAATCGGAGCATATATACACTGGTGATAGTTTCAGTGTATATATGCTCCGATTCATATGCAGTCTATTTTTTTAACAATTCAACCTTTTCCTTCGCCGCAAAAAACCTCTCGTTTCTTTCTTCAGTTGAGGCGGCATCATTTATCCTCAGTTCAACTATAATCTTTACATCTGATTTCAGCAGCAGCCCGATTTTTTCAAGTTCGTGATCTCCCGCCTTTACCTTCACAATAGTATCTGTTCCTTTAAAAGCTTCAATTACAGCATCCTGAGGGTTTGGGGAGGGATCGACAACGTGTCCCAATGCTAAATCAACCATAAAAAGATTGGGAGTTTCTGAAAGCTTTTTTAAATTTGCGCTTGCGTTTCCGCAGGAATGTATAGATATTCCGCCATAGTATTCGGATAGCCGCTTGTTAAATTTATATGACGTGTCTTCATAGGTCTTTGGTGATAAGGCAATCATATTGTCATCTGCAATGGCAATACCTGTTAATTTCCTGTTTCCAAGCATCGCATGACCGGGTCTTGACAAAGAATCACCTATTGCGTCAATTTGCATATCTGTAAACTCAATTATCAACTCGGTAATCTGGTTAAGAAATGGCTCCAGTCGTTCCGGTTCAAGCATTGAGGCAATCAACATTTCTGTATGATCCAAAACAAGGCTTGCGCTGTCGTTTGCACTTTGAGTATCTGTTAAAGATATGTCGAGGCAGCCGCCTGTTTGTTCCTTGAAGTATTTTATCATTTCAAGGATATGCATCATTACTTCACAGTCTTTAACAAAAGGTTTTTTTATTCCGTCAAGATCATCAAGAGTATTAAAAACAGANCTTGTTTGCGGAGAATCATTGCCCGTGAATTCATACTTGCATCCATATGCAGACGCAAATACGCCAACCCCGTACCACGGTTCGATATAATTATATGCGAAATCAGACTCGGTTCGCATGTTTTCAAATAAATAATCAAGCTGTGATTCAAGCGACAATGCTTTGTCACGGCATATTCCTGTCCAGTGAAAAGAATCCGGAGGGGAGACAATAGGGGTATGGTCGAATCCGTTATTGATAAATTCCAAAAAATCGGCATCTTTTTTCTCTTTATATTCTAAAAATCTTTCAAACGGGAAATCTTTTATACGCATAATCACATCTCCTGAATTATCATTTTTCGTCCTGATCCATTATATTCTTACAGAATATATTTTACAATAAATACGTGGGTTTTATAACATTATAATACCAATATATGTGTACAATTTTGTCAATTTTTACAATTTTAAAGGAAAGGCTTGTCTAAACATGTTTTTCATACGTCTCAAAATAACAAGAAGACAATTTTGTACACCCACTTGCTAAATTAGTGCTATAATTTTAAGATGCAAGGATTTAGAATAAAATAACAATATTAGTAGTTGATTTGAAAACTATAATATGCAATATGTAACAAATAGTAAGTTGGAAGGGGATTCAGTTTTACAGGGTTGACAATGCCAACGTTAAATATCCGATGTTAAATATGTGGAAAATGATAACAATATTTGAAAAAATGAAGAATTATGAATTAACATGATAGTAAGACAACAATTTAGGAGGTCTAAATTATGTATCGTAAAGTCATAGTAATTTTAACACTCTGTTTAGTGCTCGCAGGGTGCAACAGGTCGGTTGATGACTCATCATCAAAAGTATCATCATCAAAAGTATCCTCATCAAAGGAGTCCGGCTCTGAGGCAACATCCGTTGGTGAAGTTGAATCCTCCGAAACTCAAACAAGCTCAGACAACAGCTCTGCAGCAGCAAATGGCAGTTCATCCTACAATGACGATGTCTCTGACCTGCCGCCGGCCTCTTCGTCTTCAACACGCAGCAGACCTTCGCCCCCTTCTTCAATGCCGAGTGAGCCGGAGGATATCAAATCCTATGTCACTGCCGGATATAAGCTGGTTTGGGGCGATGAATTTGACGGGAATAAATTGGACAGCAACAAATGGAAACAAGGTTTCGGCCATATGATCCCTCAGGGCGATTTAATTCTTCTTGCTGATGACCCGCGGGTTTGCCGTGTCGAGGACGGTTTGCTGAAAATGGACGTGATTCATTATTACGATCCGGCCAACTCTGTTATTGAATATGCCACCTCCTGTTCCGTGGAGACGCAGGACACGATGAATTACTTATACGGCTATCTGGAATTCCGTGCAAAGGTGCCGTATAAAATAGGCACATGGTCATCAGTCTGGATGAAAAGCACAGGCACTCTCGGGATCAGAAAAGCATTGGATTATTTTATTGAAATTGATCTGTTTGAAATCTTTTCAAGTACGGATACGGCTTATCCTCATTTACATAAATGGTTTCCTGACGGCTCTGCAACCGAATCGAAAATTCAAAATAACTACACATTTCAAAACAACTTCAATTTAGCAAATGAATTTCATGTTTATGGCATGGAATGGACTCCGGATGAAATTTCAATGTATGTGAACGGCGAAAAGTACACGACCTACGATTTATCCTATAATTTTGACGGTCTGTCTGATATGAAAGGATTTCACGATCCGATTCATCTGCTTCTTGACAATCATATTTTCACTAATTTCAGCAGTTGGGTTCCGATGGACAGCGGTACTGTCATTAATACACAGTTACCGTATGAATTCCATTTTGATTATATCCGTCTTTATCAGAAGCCCGGTGTCGGAGCTTTATACACAAAGTAGTGCTGAATTAACACACTTATACTGCCGGAACGGAGGGTCGGAATGCAAGCTTGTTTTTATAAAAAAATTGCCGTCAGTGTTCTGACTGCTTTGCTGATCACTGCGCAGGCATCCGGATATGCTGCCAGGGCGGATGAAACAAATGCTGACAGCATACCGGTTTCGCTTTATTCAAATAACAGCGGCGAAAAAAGTTATTTTGATTATGCTGATGAACATGCTGATGTTCCCTATGCAAATGACAATATTTCCCGTTCGGGCACAGAATATTCGACAGAAAGCGGCAGCGGTGCGATTGCCGGCAGTTATGAGGGGAAAGAGGCTCTATGTTGGGAAAGCGGCACAGGCAGCGTGACATACACCGTGGAGATTCCGGCTGACGCTTTATATACAATCTGGTTGTCTTACAGACATTTAAACAGTAACAGCACGAAAATATTTCTCGGCATTGAAATTGACGGTTCCTATCCGTTCGCCGGGATGGATAATTTAAGCTTTCCGGTCTTTTGGAAAAATGATGGCGATACCTTCCGCAAAGACAGCAACGGCAATGAGCTTACCCCACAGCAACTTCAAATGGACGGATTTTATGAAAAGTCCGCCTATGATGACACGGGTCTTGCGATTGCACCATATGAAGTTTTCTTTTCCGCGGGAACGCACAGCATAACGCTTGTTGCTCTTGATGTTCCGTTTATTCTTGAAAAAATTATATTGAAAGCGCCCGAAAATACAGCTAAGTACAGCGAATTGTCATTATCTTATCCGGTGCCCTCCGATTCAAAAGATTCTCCGCCTGTTTATGTGCAGGGAGAAGCCGCCTCGAAAAAATCGGCGCGGTCTTTTGCTCCGCTCAACGACAGCGCCGAGAGTGGTCTTACACCATCTGATCCCGGGCGTTCACTTTTAAATTACACCGGCGGGACGGTATGGAAAGCGCCGGGGGATATGCTTGAGTGGGATTTTTTCGTGGAAGAAGCCGGGTATTACAAGCTTGCTTTTAAATATAAGCAAAATATGGTTGTTAACGGCGAATCTTACAGATGGCTGAAAATTGATGGTAAAACTCCATTTCAGGAGGCGCAGTGCGTTGCCTTTTCATATAACGCAAAATGGAAAACGCTCCCCTATGCCGACGACGGGGGAACGCCATATATGATTTGGCTGGATGCGGGGAAACACAGCCTCTCGCTGGAGGTTACGCTTGGCGGTATGGTGGATTATTATCGCAAGCTTTCCGCTATCGTCAGCAGTTTAAGTGACAGATACTTAATGATAACAAAAATCACCGGTCAGGTGCCGGACATTAACCTTGATTATGAGCTTTTCAATCAAATACCCGGGCTGACGGAAGCCCTTCAGAGCGAGCAAAAGGCTTTGCTTGAGCTGGCACGGGATATGTTGAGCAAAAACAATAAGCAAGGCGGAGAATGCTCCGCTGCTTTGAAAAACATGGCACGTGTTCTGAAAAGCATGTGCGACAATCCGTATCTGGCGCAAAATTATGTTCAGGATTATTTCACGAATTTCAGCACTGTCAGCTCATGGCTTTACAGCATGAAGGATATGCCGCTTTCGTTGGATGAAATTCAAATCACACCGTTTGACAGTGCTTTTGAAAACACCTCAACGACTTTTCTTCAATCGCTGAAATACGCCTTACTGCGGTTTATGTATTCTTTCACCAGAGATTATCAATCAGTTTCCGTTCCCGGAAACGACGGCAAGGAAATCACCGTGTGGGTGGGCTGGGGGCGCGATCAGGCAGCCGTTTTAAATTCGTTAATCAGGGAATCTTTCACTGAGAAAACCGGAATCGGCGTGAAATTGAAAATTGTCAGCAGTTCGATTGTTAACGGTATTTTATCGGGCAATTGTCCCGATTTGCATCTTCAGATTTCCCGATCCGAGCCTGTGAATCTCGGTATGCGCGGCGCACTTTATGATTTAACGAATTTCGAAGATTTTGACGATACTCTTGAACGTTTTCAGCAGGGGGCCGACATTCCTTACCGCTATAAAGATAAGTGCTATGCACTTCCGGACACCCAATCCTATTTTGTCATGTTTTACCGCAGTGACATTTTTAAAGATCTCGGTCTGGATCTGCCAAAAACGTGGGATGACTTTATTCGTGTGTCCACTGCGATTCAGCGTAACAACATGCAGGTATATGTTCCGTACACACAAATTACAACAGCATATACGGTTAACCAGGGTATCGGTAATCTTAACCTGTTTCCCACCCTGATTTCACAAAACGGTTTGTCACTTTATAACGATGACTTAACCGCGACAGCAATTGCCACGCAGGAATCTATAAGCGTTTTTGATAGGTGGACGAAATTATATACCGATTACAGATTCGTTAGAGAAGCGGATTTTTACAATCGTTTCCGCGTTGGTATCATGCCGCTCGGAATCGTTCCCTATGAATTCTATTTTCAGTTTTCACAGATGGCTCCTGAAATTCAGGGAAAATGGGAGATTGCAACCATTCCCGGTACAGTCGGCGGAAACAACAGTGTTGCCGGAGCAGGCTCCGGATGTGTGATTATTGAACAGTCGAAATATCACGATGAGAGCTGGGAATTTCTAAAGTGGTGGACATCAGCTGAGATTCAGGAACGGTATTCCACCAGCGTTGAATCAGTTTTAGGATTGGTTGGCCGCAACTCTTCAGCTAATGTTGAAGCAATCAAAAATTTGGAATGGGACAGAAACAAGCTGCCTGTTTTGCTAAAGCAATGGGAAAGCGTAAATGAAATCCCGGAGGTTCCGGGCAGTTATCATTTGACTCGTGTAGTTGATCAGGCGTTCTGGACGGTTTTAAACGGCGAAAAAGATGCGCTTGACGCGGTGCCTAAATGGAGCAAAGCCGCTGATGAGGAAATTGACAGGAAACTGAAAGAATATGAGCATTAAATAAAGACTAAAGACAGGAGGACGATGGGATGAAGAAACAGGAATCCAAACGTTTATATTCGCAAACTTCATTTCGTGAGCAATGGCCTATGATTTGCCTGCTGGTTCCTTTTCTCATTGTATTTTGTTTACTGACCCTGCTTCCCATAATCGGATCCATATTTCTCGGCTTCACCTCATATGACATGCTGTCTCTTCCTAAGTTAACAGGCATTGAAAATTTCAGACGTATGCTGCTGGGCGATAATGTGTTTTGGATCACAGTAAAAAACACCCTTATGTTTTCTGTCATAGCCGGACCTATCGGATTTTTTCTATCCTTTCTGCTGGCATGGTTCGTGAATGAATTTTCGCCCAAGGTGCGCACACTGCTGTCTTTTATGTTTTTTGCGCCCTCACTTGTCGGCAACGCTTATTTTATCTGGAAGGTTATTTTCAGCGGCGACAGTTACGGGTATATAAACAGTCTGTTGTTATCAATCGGTGTTATTTCTCAGCCTGTCGTTTGGCTGAAAGAGCCATCGTATATTATGCCTATTATTATAATCGTATATCTCTGGCAGAGCATGGGGATATCATTCCTGGCAAACATTTCCGGTTTGCAGAATGTAAACCGTGATTTATATGAAGCCGGGTCAATTGACGGAATCCGCAGCCGGTGGCAGGAGCTGCGTTACATAACGTTGCCTTCCATGCAAAATATGCTGTTATTTTCGGCTGTTATGCAGATTCAAAGCAGTTTTTCCGCCGGCACAATCGCAAGCGAAATGGCCGGTTATCCAAGTGTACGGTACGCGGCTGACACGATCGTATCCTATATGACCGATGTGGGAACCATCCGATATGAAATGGGTTATGCGTCAGCCATTGCCATTTTCTTATTTTTACTTATGGCGGCAACGCGCATTATTATCGGTAAGGCACTGACGCTGGCGAGCAAATAAAGGGTGGAGTCAGCGGTTTCCTGATCGAACGTTAAAAGCGGCGGGATGTTTGTACCCTTGAACCCAAAAACAAAGAAAGGCTTGAATATAATGATAAATAACGCCCCATTCATAAAAAAATATCTTTCAAGCCGAAGGAGCAATACGCAATATAGTAAGCGTTTCTCCCGTTCCAAGGTTGGGAATCTCTTTTACTTCACATTCATTGCCGCTTTTGGTGTTTTCTGTCTGCTTCCCCTCATTTATTGTATTACAACTTCTTTCAAACCGCTGGACGAAATCCTTATATTCCCGCCGCGCTTTTTTGTCAGGCGTCCGACTTCTTTGAATTATGCAAGTCTTTCAAGCCTTTTATCCGCTTTGCAGCTGCCGCTGTCCCGATACATTTTCAACAGTGTTTTCGTGAGCGTTATCACTACATTTTTTTATGTCATAATATCTGCAATGGCGGCATTTTCCCTGTCCAAGGGTAGGTTTAAAGGGCGTAAAGTGATCTTTATCATCGTTCAATTTGCGCTTTTGTTTAACGCATACACGCTCGCGCTGCCGCAATATCTTATTTTAGCGCGGTTGAATATGATCGACACTTACTTAGTCTATATACTTCCGCAGCTGGCAACAACGTTAGGTGTGTTTTTGATAAAGCAGTATATTGAGGGATATATTCCCGATACACTGCTTGAAGCGGCAAAGATAGACGGTGCAGGGTATTTTCGCATTTTTTGGCAGATCGTCATGCCGATGATCAAGCCCTCATGGCTTACGCTTACGCTGTTCGCATTTCAAAGCATCTGGTCGTTTATTCCTGCTTCAACGATATTCAGCGAACAACTGAAAACCCTTCCGATGGTGTTAACACAGATCACAGCAGGAGGGATCGCGCGCTCAGGAAGCGCTATGGCAATAACAGTTATTATTATGATTCCGCCGATAATCATATATATGGTTTCGCAAAGCAATGTCATTGAGGCCATGAGCAGCGCCGGAATCAAGGAATAGGAGCTTTTGCAGATGAAAATATCATCCGGACATAAAATAATAAATCCGTTCCGATTATTTGCCTGTTTGGGTGTAATGATGTTTTTTCTGATTTCTCTGTCCGCTCCTGCCCTGGCTGCCGAAGTGCAGGTTCCTTATGAAAATTACACATATTGGTTGGATACAAACGCAAAAGACAGCCGCAAAGAGGTTTATTCCAAACCGATGTATCAGGTTAAAACAGTGCTTGACGCATCAACCGTCGGCACCAAAGCATTTGGGCAGCTTTCAGATGTTTGCATAGACCGAAACGGCAACATCTATCTTTTAGACGGCGGCGGTTCCCGTATCATAATACTGGACAGCAAATATTCACTCATCAAAGAAATAAACAGTTTGAATTTAGATGGAGACAGCGTTTCATTTGAGGGAGCACAAGGCATATTTGTTCGTTCGGATGATTTGATTTATCTTTGCGATACCGAAAACGCTCGGGTTTTTTTAACAGATATTAACGGAGATGTTTCGCAGGTTCTTTCAAAGCCGGACTCACCGCTTATTCCTGAGGATTTTAGATTCCGTCCGCTTGAAGCGAAAAACGATTCCGAGGGGCATGTCTATATACTCAGCGCAGGATCATACTACGGAGCTCTTTTATATGCGCCGGACGGGCAGTTTATTAGCTTTTACGGTGCCAATGCTGTCAATCCCGGAATCACACAGGTGTTTTCAAATATATGGAATCGCATTTTTATCAACACCGCAAAAAAATCAGCCAGTGCAAGAGCCCTCCCGTTTTGTATTGTCGATGTCTGTATCGACCGTGACGATTTTGTTTATACGGCAACAGGAAACACAACGGACAACAGCAGGATAGAGCAAATAAAAAAGCTTAACCCCGGCGACGGTGTAAATATTCAAAAATCGGGGAGCATCAACTTCACGGATCAAAATATCAATATAACGACAAACACGACAAAAGAAAAAGGATTTTCGCAGGATATTTGCAGCCTTGATGTTGATCAGGACGGATTTATATATTGTCTTGATTCTACTTATGGCCGGGTGTTTTTATATAACAGGGATTGCCGTTTGCTTTCAGCATTCGGAGGCGGAATGGGCGAAGGGCGGCAGGCGGGTACGTTTACCATGGCCAATTCCATGGCGCTCAGCGGATCGGATGTTTTGGTGTGTGACAGCACAAAAAACACAATCACCATCTTTGAAATCACAGCGTTCGGAAGCATGGTCAAGCAGGGCGGCGTGCTGACACAAAACGGCAAGTATATAGAATCCAGGGAAATATGGGAATCTGTGCTGGCGCAGGACAGGAATTGTCAGCTTGCATACAGCGGCATGGCGCGCGCGTATCTGGCGGAAGAAAACTACACCGAGGCTTTGTCTTTTTCAAAACAGGCGTTTGACCGCGAAACCTATTCGCAGGCGTTCAGTGAATTGCAAGGATCATTTTTGAGTGATCATTTTTTGCTGTTGTTTGTCGGTATCGTTGTTCTGATTGGCGGATTGCTGGCGTTTATGGTTCTGTCAATGAGAAAAAAGCCTGTTATTATTAAAAACAAACAACTTAGGCTGATGTTCTCAACGATGCTTCATCCGGTTAACTCTTTTTCTGAAATAAAAGAAAAGCAGCAAGGCTCCATCGCTATTTGTGTTGTTCTTGTCGCTATTTATTACATTTTTTCAATATTAAAAGAGCTGTGCGGCGGCTTTATGTTCACTTACTATGACGCGAAAAGCTTCAATTCTCTTTGGGTATTAGCGCAAAGCGTGGGACTTATCGCACTGTGGATCATCGGAAACTGGGCGGTCAGCACCCTTCTGGGCGGTACCGGTAAAATAAAGGAAATCGCGATTGTGACCTGCTACAGCTTGCCCCCCGTTATTCTTGGTCAAATTTTGTTTTTGTTCTTTTCCAATGTTCTGATGCCGGAGGATTTTGCGTTTCTAGCCATTTTGCAGACTGTATTGCTGATATACACATTCATGCTATTGGCAATCGGATTGATGAAAATACACGATTACACCATGAGTGAGTTTCTTAAAACCAGCTTATTAACCGTGCTCAGCATTGCTGTAATCGTATTTTTAATGATTTTGATCGTGATTCTGGTGCAGCAGCTATTCGGATTTGTTTTAACCCTTGTTTCAGAATTAACGATGTGATTGTTCACGAATATTCAAAAGGGGCTCCCGGCGAAAATTACGAGAAATTGAAGTCAGGCTTATTGATTCAAAAAAGGAAGGCGCGGGTGACAGGTATGAGCAAAAAACACAATGTGCAAATAATAATCCCATTATGCGTCGCCTTGCTTTGTGCGGTTACAGGCTGCGGTCAGGCAGACGTAACGCAGGAATCAATCGCTTTTGATAAACAGGCGCAGCCTAAGATGACAGAAAGCGGAATGATTACGGAAAACGCTTCCTATCGTTTGGAATGGGACGACGAAAATAAGCGCGTTGAGCTGATTGAAATTGAAACCGGTCTTTCATGGAGTACCACGCCGGCCGGCACACAGGAGCCTGAGCTTGATCAGTTCGGGTTGCCAAAAAAACCTCATCCGCAGATCAATTCAGCTTTAATGATTGATGTGATCAACCCGCAGGACAACAGCATTTCAACAGTAAATTCATATAACGGAGCCATTGTAAACGGGCGGGTTTCCGCTATGAAAATATCTGACGGAATCGAAGTTGTGTATTATTTCGACGAGGAAGAAATTTCCGTTCCGGTTAGATACTGTCTTCGCGAAGACAGTGTTTGCGTTACAATTGACACAGCAAAAATTGCAGAAAACGAAAACAAGATTTACCGGATACTGACAACTCCATTTTTTTGTGCTGTGAAGAACGATTCTCCGGACAATTATCTTTTTATCCCTTCCGGCTCGGGCGCTTTATCTTATCCGAAGACCGTATCGACCACAGGCATTACCTATACGCAAGAGGTTTTTGGAAGCGATCCGGCTGTCAAGTCCTGGGGCTCTCCGGCAACAGAGCAGGCAGTCAGACTTCCGGTGTACGGAGCAAAGAGCGGCGATAAAGCTGTTTGCGCCATTATAGAAAGCGGTGCTGAAACGGCTTCAATCGAAGCGCGATACGGTTCGCAAGCACTTAATTATTCGTCGGTATATGCGGCTTTTCAGGTCAGAGGCTATGCTATGGTTCGCGCAACATTATTTCAAGGTAATCAAAAAGATTCCACAGTTTATTCGGATCAGTTTGTGAAAACCGAGATTAGTGTCGGGTTTTACCCCCTTTCCGGCGATGCCTCTGATTATTCGGGTATGGCAAAGGTTTACAGCGATTATTTGATTAAATCCGAAAATATGCCGGAAAATACAAAAAATGAATCCGCGCTTAATCTGATTATATACGGCGGAATCATGACAAAACAATCATTTCTCGGCATACCTTATGACACACTCTATGCAGCGACAACGCTCAGCCAAGCCAATCAGATGATAACAGAGCTTTATGATGCAACAGGCGTGGCGCCTTCTGTTTTGCTGGACGGGTTTGGGCAAACCGGTCTGGATGCGGGAAAAATTGCCGGCGGATACGGTGTCAACCGTAAACTTGGTTCAACGAGCGCGCTGAACAATTTATCCGCATATTGCAAACAAAACGGAATCCCTTTGTTCCTGAACTTTGACATGATACGCTTTTCTAAATCAAGCATCGGGTTCAATGCAACGTATGATGCCGCAAAAGAGATAAACCGGCAAACAATTTATAAATACCGGTATCGTCCATCTACAAGAGACCGGGATACCGACAGCCGGTACGCACTGCTTTCACGTGAAAAATTAAAATCAAGCATCGAAAAATTAATAAAAAGCACATCAAAATTCGAGCTGGACGGAATCGGATTGACCACGCTCGGAAGCATTGCGTATTCTGATTATTCCAATGAGTATTCACATTCAAAAATGTCGATGTCGGATGATGTGATTTCAATGATGGCAAATGCAAGGGAAAGCAGCAGGAAAATAGCTGTTTCCGATGCTAACGCATATGCTGCCTCCAATGCGGATGTGATTTTTGAAGCGCCGATGCAATCCACAAAAGATGATATATTTGATGAAGATATCCCTTTTTATCAAATGGTGTTCAAAGGCTATATCCCATTGTCCTCAGCGTCTGTAAATCTGTCTGCTGAAGCGAATGATATCATACTAAAATCACTGGAAGGCGGATGTGGTCTTACCTATTCTCTTTATAACAACAGTGATGTTGCGCTGATTGATGCTAAGTATCCTGTGTTTTCCAGCGGAAACTACAATGATTTAAAAGAAGACATTATTCATAATATAAAAAATCTTAGAGCCCATTACAATACTATAAACGGCGCTAAAATCACACATCACGAAATTATGAAAAACGGTGTTCGAAAAACAACCTTTGATAACGGTGTATCTGTTTATGTAAACCAAACCTCAAGCGTTCTGGAAACCCAGGACGGGCAGATAGATCCCAAAAGCTACAGGATATCGGAGGCTCAAAAATGAAAAAGCGAAAATTATTGGGAATAGAATCTTTAAAGAGCCGTTACGGTTTGATGTTTGTAGCACCTTGGATTATCGGATTTATTTTGTTTTTTGCCATCCCGCTGTTCCAATCAGCTTTGTATTCTCTTTCAACTGTATCATTGGGGGACAGCGGTTTCAACACAACGTTTGTGGCATTTGACAATTTCATATATCTGATTAGAGAAGACCCGGAGTATCTCAACCTTCTTTCATACTCCATTCTCACATTCGTCTATTCACTGCCCATTATATTAGTTGTCAGCCTGATTATCGCGCTGATATTAAACCAAAAATTTCGTGGACGCTTGATTTTTCGGTCACTGTTTTTTCTTCCGGTCATTATATCAAGCGGTGTTGTGTTAAAGCTGCTTTTTGAAACGACTCAAAACGATATTATGACCACCGGCGTATCCGAATCGCTGACCTCAAACATGTTCAGCATTTCCGACATTGTTCATAATCTGAATATGCCCGTCAACGTTGCCTTTTATGTCCAGACCGCTATCAGCAATATCTTTGACCTGATTTGGAGCAGCGGCATTCAAATAATCTTGTTTATCGCAGGATTGCAAGCGATTCCGGCATCGATTTATGAAGCCTGTAAGGTTGAGGGCGCGACAAAATGGGAGGAATTCTGGTTCGTTACATTTCCGATGCTGTCACGCGTGACGCTGCTTGTAGGCATATTCACAATGATTGAGCTTTATACAAACAACAGGAACTGGTTGATTCGCAAGGCCTACAAAATGATGGGAGCCAATATTTATGACGAATCCTCTGCGATGCTGTGGCTTTATTTTATAATTGTAGGCGCGATTATGGGCATTTTGATATTTTTCTATACCAGGTATTTTCAAAAACGATGGGAATAACACCGAAGGAAGGGGAGAACAATATGCGAATGTTTGAAAAAGCATCAAAGCTGTCCGGTACTCCGCTTAGACGAAGGCAGCGTTTAAAAAGCACCCTTTACAGCCTGTTTCGTTTACTTATACTGTTTTCCCTCGGATACATTGTGCTGTACCCGCTGCTTTATATGATTGTCACCTCAATAAGTACAAGAAGCTCGTTTTTAAATTCCGGAAGGGTATGGATTCCCGGTGAGATCACCTTTGAAAATTTCAAATTTGCATATGAAGTGATGGATTACGGGAAATCATTGCTATCCACCATCCGATTAGAGCTGGTCAGCGCGCTTATAGAAGTCGCGTCCTGTGCATTTGTGGCTTACGGCTTCGCCCGGTTCAACTTCAAAATAAAGAAACTGCTGACCCTTCTTTTGTTTTTAACCATACTTATCCCATCACCAATGATTATCATGCCCTTAGTTGTCAACTTTTCAAAAATGGATATTCTAGGCGCGTTATCCCTGTTCAATAACCTTACCGGTGTGGATATGCGCGTGAATATGCTGGGAACGCCGCTAACCTTTTACCTCCCGTCACTGCTGGCATCCGGGTTGAAATCCGGAATACTGATTTTCATCTACATCCAGTTTTTCAAAGGGCTTCCCGGTGAGCTGGAGGAAGCGGCGTGGATCGACGGAGCGGGTCCGATTCGCACTTTCCTTTCAATTGCCGTCCCATCTTCAAGCGTGGTCATTTTAACCGCGGCTGTGTTTTCATTCATATGGCACTGGAACGATTATTTCCTCGCCGTTATGTACACAACCGAAAATTATCCATTGGCGGTTTCGCTGTCTATGCTGCCGGACATGTTGACGACGCGCGGATTTTATTTTGATCAGAATACACCTCAAACCATGGCATATATGATGGCGGGCTGCGTTATGTTTGTATTACCGGGGCTTATCCTTTACATGATTGTGCAGCGGTGGTTTGTTGAAAACATTGACCGTGTGGGAATAACCGGTTGACCGGTTTACATATATGGAGAAAAAATCAATAATATTTCAGAAAGGTCGATGACTCATGAAAAACAAATTAAAACATATCTCATTGTTGCTGCTTTCAATTTTACTTGTGGTGACAATTACTGCGGGCTGCGCTTCAAGCGGGAAAAAACCTGCCGGTGAAAATGTCAGTGGTTCGGAATCTGAAGCGTTTGACGACGAAAACCCTGATGAATTCAATTCCGACGGAACACCGGACGATGGAAACGAAGGTAATGCTGACGACACAGAGTCCGGTACAAGCTCCGGTACAAGCTCCGGCACAGGATCAAAATCAAGCGCCGTCAGCAGCTCCGCCGCATCAAACACGCGGTCAAAAAGCTCTGAACAGACCGGTAATATAGACCCTGAGAAATACCGTGGAACGACCGTGAGATATGCCACATGGAAAGACCCTGCGGCAAATGAAGACGGGATCGTCGTCAGCAATTTCCAGAAAAAATACGGGATCACGGTTAAAATCGACATGATACCTCAGGCTGGCTATGTTCAGACGCTGGCATCTTATATCGCGGCGGGCAATTCGCCTGACATCTGCTTTGACAACAACGAATTTCCGGCTACGCTTTCAGTGCTGCAGCCGCTTTCCGCCGCCTGCTTAAACACAAGTGATCCCATCTGGGATCAAAGCATGTTTAAAGCGTCAACAGTGAACAACAAGGTTTATCTGGCAAACACAATCTCCAACATCTGGGGAGATGTGAACTGCCTGTATTACAACAAAAAGTTGTTTGCGAACAACGGCATCCCGACTCCCGAAGAGCTATACAAAGCAGGCAATTGGACATGGAAAACAATGTATGGATTAATGCAGCAGGTCAAAGCATTGGGCAGCTCATATTATGGTGCTTATATCGACCCTGAAGCTTTCGCGGCAAGCGTCGGGACAGGATTTTACAAGTATCAGGACGGAAAACTTTCCAACAGCTGCACAGACAATATGATGCTCAAAACATATGAAAACCTTTGTTTATGGTATAAAGAAGGGCTTCTTGCACCATCACTCAGTAACGAATTTGTCTCCGGCAAGGCAGGCATGGTGCTCACAAACTCTTTCGGATTAAAGAAAACCGGGTATTTTTCGAAAATGAACGGCAACGACATCGGCTTTTCTTATTTACCGGACTATGACGCGAACACAAAAGTGAAACCGTCAGGGCTGTTCCGCGGCTGGGGTATTGTCAAAAACGCGCCGAACCCGATTGGCGCGGGCATCTTCCTGAGATATTATCTTGACACAAACAACTATGATACCCGCATTGCGTTTGTCAGTCCCGCCGCTGAAAGCTTCTTTTATCAGCTGACAGGCGTTGAAGCAAGCAAAATGCAGTATTATATGACACTGGGTGTTGCTACCATCACAGGTGAAGAATACTGGACTACCTACACAGAGCTTTATAAAACCGACCCGGCGCAAATCGGAACAAAGTTGAATGCTTTTTCCAATGTAGTAAGCAATAATGTCACCAAGGTGAACGCATACATTACAACAAATGCAAAATAATAAAGGAGGAAGAAAAATGAAAATGCAAAAATTCAAGGTCAGCTTAACAGCACATTTTCTGGTATTAGCGGTGATCTTGTCGGTGCTTTCATTATCATCGGCGACATTGAAAGTCTCTGCTGAAATTGCTTATTGGGACGGTGAAACGCCATGGCCTGCTTGCAGCTTCTCAGGCGGTGACGGTACAGAAAGTGATCCGTATCAAATCACCACAGGAAACGAATTATCTTTTCTTTGCGCCACGTCAAGATACTGGGATGCAGGCTCTACAGTCGGCTTGTATTACAAAATCATGAATGATATTTACCTGAATGATACAACCGATCCTGATTGGATGAACGACTCTCCGCACGGATGGGTGGGAGGAGTTGGCGACTGGGTGGTTCCCGGCTTTTCAGGCAACCTTGACGGAAACGGGCACATCATCAGCGGTTTATACGTAAGCGGCGCCCACCCGTACATGGGGTTGTTCTGCGCAATCGAAAACGGTGTGATTGAAAATCTCGGTATTGTGAAGTCTTATTTAAACAACGCATTTACATACGGCAGCGTGGACGGCGTATTTGTCGGTACGCAATACAGTGATGAGTCAACGTCTGTAATCCGAGGATGCTTTGCGGATAAAACAGTCACTGTCAACGGCGAGTATGTCGGAGGAATTATAGGGCGTCCGAGAGGCACAACGATTGAAAACTGTTATTCTTCAGCAAACCTGGGAGGCTGGGCTACGGGCGGCATTGCCGCAACTGACTGGGAATCGGTCAACTCGCCGATTATCAATTGCTATAACACGCAATCCAGCACTGCACTCACAATCGGCACCGGATGGGCTGATTTCACTGACTGCTACACCACCGGCGCAGCAGAACCCGGCGCAACGCAGTTAAGCAAAGCTCAAATGACAGGTGATGCGGCCAAAACAAATATGACCGCGCTTGATTTTAACAATATCTGGTATGCAAAAGCCGGCAGTACGCCGCAGCTTCGGGTATTCGGG
>JGI994J12354_10002601_pt1 | contig 17390 bp, 11 predicted proteins | sample IntmicLarv3ML3BL_FD_12354 | JGI IMG/M metagenome (IMG submission 12354) | reverse complement strand
CGATCACGATGCTGATGTGTACATAACCGGATCCAATTCCAGAATGCTTTCCTCCGAGCTCAGTACGTATCTGACAGGAAGATTCACATCAATAAGCATGCTTCCTCTGTCGTTCAAAGAATTCGTTGAATTGAACTCGTACACAGGACGCAGTGTTCAAGGTCTCTTCGAATTGTTCATATTGTATGGGGGATTTCCAGGTATTGATTCCTTAAGCAGTGATGCATTCGCAAGAACATCTCTTAAGGACCTGTACTCATCAATCCTGTTCTGGGATGTCGTTTCACGCGAAGGTATGAGGAACAGTAATGAGTTCGATCGTTTGATGAAATACATGATGATCAACATAGGAAATCCCATTTCAACGAACAACATCACGAAAGGGATGGGCGACATAAACCGCGCAACCGTTGAGAAATACTTGGGATTGATGGAGCAGTCTTTCATGCTCTATCGTGCAGATCGTTTCGACCTTAAAGGAACATCACTGAACCCGTCTCCGAAATACTATGCAGTGGACCAAGGGATCAGGAACATGTCCCTGGGCTTCGATGTGTCGGATGTGGGAAGGATACTGGAGAATGTCGTTTTCCTGGAATTGATCAGACGTGGTAACGAAGTGATGATTGGGAAATGGGATGCGAAGGAAGTGGATTTTGTTGCCAATATGCCGGATGGCGGGAAAGAATATTTTCAAGTGTGTTATGACATCAATCTCGAAGACACGCGCGAGAGGGAACTGTCCCCTCTGCGAAGCATAAAGGATTCGTTCCCGAAGACCGTTCTTGTAATGCACCCCGGGATAGGATCGATCACTTCCGAAGGAATACGCATAAAGAATCTGATAGAATGGTTATTGGAATGAGCTCAGCGGTCGTTGATGTCTTCCAGCAGGCTTTCAGAATCAAGGAACATGGATCTCAGACGTTCTTCTGTTTCCTTGTCAGCGTTCCACATTCCGCGTTCTATTGCTTCCAGCAGTCTTGAGGTTATGTCCCTTAACGCATCAGGGTTGTTCTCTTCTATCCATTCCTTTGTCTTCCCGTCAAAAAGGAATTTCTCGGTCATGGATTGGTACATCCAATCTTCCATCATATCTGACGTGGAATCCCATCCGAATGAGTATTCTACAAGATTGGACAATTCCTGTACACCGCGGTAGCCGTGTTCTTTCAATCCGTCAACCCACTTCGGGTTGAGCACGCGGGAACGGAAGATGAATTTGCTTTCCTCTTCCAATGTTCTTGTAACGGGTTTGTCAGGATTCGAAGAGTCTCCGATCATCGACATCGGCTGTTTTCCCGAATATGTTTCCACTGCAGCGTTCATTCCTCCTAGGAAGATGTAGTCATCATCGTTATCAAGAACATCAAGTTCCCGAGATTCGTGGTTCTTGACGGTAACGTCAACAGTACTCAAACGTTTCTTGAAGAACTCTTTTACGTCTTCTCCTTTGAGATCACGTCCGTAACCGTAGCCTCCCCATTCAACGTACACTTCACCGAGGTCCTTGCGCTCAGACCATTGCGACGTTTCGATAAGAACGTCAACCCCTCCGCCGTAGTTTCCGGGAGGGTCTCCGAATATACGTATTCTGGAACGTCTTTCCGCTGTGTTGCGGTCCATTCCGTTCGCGATCGAATCGGCAATGTCCTTTCTGAGATTCGATAAAAGATAATTTTCTTCGTCGGTCTCGTCAAGTTCGGATATCTTTCTGACCGCGTCATCCATAAGCTCGATGATATTCGGGAACGAATCCCTGAAGAGACCGCTTATCCTTAATGTGATGTCTATTCTAGGTCTTTTTAATTCCTTTGTCGGGACAACTTCAAGATCAACAACAGAACTGCCTGATGCCGACCATACCGGACGTATACCTAAAAGCCACAGAACATAAGCGATATCGTCCCCGCCTGTTTTCATCGTGTCCGTTGCCCATATGACAATACCAACTTGCTTCGGATATGTTCCGTTATCCTTCACGTGGCGTTCTATCATCTGGTCGGCCATCTTCACTCCGGTCGCCCAGGATGATCGCGACGGTATCGCTGCGGGATCGATAGAGTAGAAGTTCCTGCCTGTCGGTAATAAATGAGAATTGCCGCGGGTGGGGCAGCCTGACGGACCTGCTTCGATATACTCGCCGTTCATCGCTCTCAGGAAATTCTTAAGTTCATAATCAGTATGTTCCAATGACGGTACGAGTGTATCGCAAATGAATCCAATTGCTGATGAGAGATGATCGTTCATTCCTACTGCATTGTCAGCTATGCTCATACAGTCCTCTTTTCTGAAACCCGATGCCCTCATTTCAGAGATCAAAGCTAAGGTCATACTGTCCGCAAGATCCACTAATTCGCCGTTCAGAACACCGTTGCTCATCTCCGACGGTGATGCCATTGCGTTATCGAGATCGATGTCCAGAAGCGAAGCGACGGTCTTCCGCATTGACGGAACGCTGCCGTTCTCCAATCTTGTCAGAGAATAGATCATCTCGTCGAGCTTCTTTTCCTTAGGAGGTCTTCCGAAAACGTGCAGTCCGTCTTTTATCGAATTGTCCTTGACGTCGCATATGTAATCATATAACATCTCAGCTTTGGCTTCAAGTTCTTCGATGTCGGAATGCATGGTCAATCCGATGTCATCTAACAACGAGATCTTGACGCATTTGTTGAACACATCGTACAGTATATCCTTTCCTTTATCCCTCTGATTTCCGGAGACAGCTCTGAGATATTCTTGAAGTAACGATTCAATATCCGCCAGGTCTTCGTAGTTGCCGGCTCTCGCGTGCACGGGAATGAGGTGGTCGACTATCGTCGCATATGATCTTCTTTTTGCCTGCATTCCTTCTCCCGGGTTGCTGATGGTGTACGGATAGATGTGCGGAACATGACCTAACGTAACATCAGGAAAGCATCTTCCTGATAATGCCGAACCTTTTCCGGGAAGCCATTCCAGCGTTCCGTGGGTTCCCATGTGGATAACCGCATCAGCCTTGAAGACCTCTGAGATCCATCTGTAGTATGCAAGATAGTTATGCGGCGCAGCCACTTCCTGACTATGATACACATCCAAGGAATCATCGGCCGATCCTCTGTTCGGCTGTAATCCCAGGAATACGTTACCGTTCAGTATTCCCGGTATGACCGTCGTCCCGTCTACTGTGTTGACCGTTCCGGGAGGCTTCCCCCAGTCCTTCATAATTGCGGTCTGGCACTTATCATTGACGGAGGAGAACCATTTGATATATTCTCCTGCGGGAACGAGTGCTGCGGCACGTTCCTTCATTTCCGAGGACGATAACCATTCTGTGTCGTTGGACAATCCCTTCAGTATCTCCGACGTAAGTTCCTGACCGTTCTCAGGGATATGATCGATCACATATCCTGAAGCTTTCATCTCACGGAGGATGTTTATCGTGCTCTCCTGAGCATCCAATCCGAATGCACTTCCTATCATCGAATTACTGGGGGGATTCTGATGCAGTAATATTGCTATCTTCCGTTCTTTCGGATCCCTTTGTTTCAGTTTCGACCAGTTGGATATCAGTTTTGTTATTGAATCGATACGTTCATCGATCGGTGTGTACTCGAATCCCTTTTCAGTGCGTTCATTGGATGCGAACGGAAATGAGATGATCTGACCATCATATTCAGGCCAGAATACGTTCATGGATATCTCAAAGGAACTGTATCCTGAACCTTCATCCCACGTCTTTTCAGAGGAAAGGAGAGTTGACGTTTGAATTACCGGAACGTTCAACTCTTTGAAAATGTTCTCCTTTTCCTTACGGCTTCCGTCTCCCGGATCTGAAAGGTTGATCTGAGAGAATCCCATTGTTACAACAAGAACATCGATCAGCGGTCTTCCGTTCTTCATCATGTATTTCCGTACTGTTTCGTTTATTCCCAACGATCCTGTTATTTCCCCCGGACTTGAGATCAGGAACACCGGAATTACGTCAAGACCGAGTGATTCCAATTTTCTGATCAACGCATCAAGATGTTTTGTGTTACCGTTGACGACCGACGTCTGTTCCATCAATATTCCAATGGCGGGACCTTTCAGTTTAGGTACTTTATCAGTAATTCCGGTGTCGGGATGATATATTCCCTGTGCCGGACGTCTTTCCGGTCCTTTGAATTTTACGTCAACACCGTAATCCCAGAGAAGCCATTTCAGAAGATTGTATTCATTCTCATCTCCTCCCAATTCGATGTACGAACGTATCGTAACGAATTCTTCATTGCCGCCTTTGAAAAGTTCACGGTTATCCTTCACTTCTTCCGTCATCTCACTTTCAACAAGCATTGACGTTCCCGTTTCCATGACCGTTCTTCTGAGCCTTTCGAACTTTTTGAAATAGGTCAGGCCGGCATGCATTCTCACCATTATGAGATCAGTATCGGAAACGGAAGAAATGAGTTCGGAGAACAGTTTTTCGTTATTGTCCAGATCTGATGTTACGTATTGTTTTACGTTAACGTCAAAACCTTCAGAGCATACTCTCTCGACCGCCCGAGGGTTCTTCCCCATATCCTGAGCTTCACAGAGTATGTTCACTATTCTCATTGTCTGTTCCTTCCTATTATCGTCTTCAATCTGTATCCCAGCGTATCAGCATTCAGTTCTTCCAGTTTTAAGTATATTCCCGACAGGTTATCGCATAACCGTACAGCGTTATCGGTATGAGGATATCCTGTTCCAGTATCTACTACGATCCATATTGCATTCTCTTTGGATCCGATGAATGCTGCCGCCTTCAAAGCGTCGTCGAAAGCATTTCCGTTGTCCATGGAGACGTTCGCTCTTCCGTCTGTGGTAAGTACAACGTAATATCGTTCAAATGGATGTGCCTTCATTTCCTTTATTATCTCACTGTGAGCCTTCAGAAGTGCTGCCGCAAGAGGTGTTGTTCCTCCTGTGGGCATTTCCTTGAGTTTACGGTAAGCGAAGTCAACGCTCTTCGTGAACGGCAGCATGATCTCAGCCTGATCCCTGCGGAATGCTATCAATCCAACTTTGTCACGGTTTTTATACGACTCTTGAAGTAACGAGAACACTGCTCCCTTGACAGTGACCATCCTTTTCCTTGCGCCCATGGAGCCGCTTGCGTCCACCAGGAACATTATTGATGCGCCGCTCTTCTTCTCCCGCACCTTTTGACGGAGGTCGCCGGGCTCTAACGTAAGTGCAAGACCGCGATGTTCACGGTACTTCTGATACGGTGCGGCAGCACGCATGCTTGCGTCAAGTGCCAGATCATTGTAATTGGATGCGGTTTTCGATCTTATATAACGACCTTTTGAATCGTTGCTTATGGTCTTCCCATGCTTCCCGTGCCTTTTACCCGAGTGTATATCTCTCAGCGGTCTGAGAGATGTGAAGTCAATGACGCTGAATGTGTTACCTATCGAAAAGACCGTCTCATCCTGATCATTTCCGGAACCGTCGTCCTTTTCCTTATCCTCTTTGTTCTCGTCTGTTCGTGTTCCTTCGTTCGACGACATTTCGGGCTGTCCGTTCTGTTCTGACGGTTCCGATCCTGTTTCGGAAGAGTTGTCCTTGTCTTCGGGAACTTCGGTCATCCTGTGTCCCAAACACATTCCCGCTGCTTCTTTGATGTCATCCAATTCAACGGAATCCCTTCCCTTCAATGCTGCTAACGCTGATGATGCATTTGCTAACGCAATATCTCCGCGGTGTCCTTCCGCACCTACTTTGCTGCATAATTCTGCAATAACGCCCAAAAGTTCATCGGAAATGGAAACGAATGGTATACGTTCCTTTGCGTCTGCGACCTTTTTCCTTATTTCGGATTCACTTTCTTCGTATGCTTTTCTGAATGCTCTTCGATCCTTATCAAATTCTGATTTACGTTTGAGTATCTCGTAACGGTCCTTTTCGTTATCTGTGTTCCCAAGTCGGACGCAAAGATCGAAACGGTCCAGAAGGTGGAGATCCATTGGCACCTCTGAGACGTTCATTGTTCCAATGAATTTCACGTCACATTCGTATTCCCTGGAAATTCCCTCTCTTTCCGAAACTGCCTTTTTGTTCAATGCAGCTTCCAATATCGTGCTCAATACAGAACGGTCCATCAGGTTCGAATCATCACCGTGCAGGATCTTCCCGTAAGCGCGTTCAAGAAGTCCCGGCAATACCGTCCTTTCCCCGGTGGATACTGTTCCTTCGATGTCCAGTGTTCCGAGTACCTGACCTTCTGACGTGTTCAAAGGAACTTCAAGCATATCCATTCCGGAAATGTTCGGAACTGCACGTACGAGAGTTGTCTTCGCTGAACCTGAAACGCCTTGGATCAGTACCGTCCGTATATCGGGGGATACAACAGCACAAAGAACGGCCCTCTTTGCATCATCTGCGTTGATGATGGCAGAGAACGGAAAGCCGTTCAGAGATTCTTTATCCAATTCTTCAGCTCCTCTTCATCTATCGCAGATTCCTGGAACGGGTTGCGGCGCATCCTGTGCGTAAGAACAAGATTAGCAATGCTTGCAACGTCTTCTTTCATGGTGCGGTCACGGCCGTAGAATGCCGCGTACGCCGACGCGGCCTTCAGTAAAGTTATATCAGCACGATGACCATCGACACCGAAGTATAGTGAAGCTTCAACAGCCGTTTTCAACGCCTCATCATCCAATTTCATGTTGATCATCGTCTTCTGAGCCTTGAGTATACGATCCCTGAGTTCCTTCTGCTCCTTTTTGTATTTTTTGAGGAACGCATCAGGATCCTTTTCGAATTCCAAACGTCTGCGGATGACCTCCATTCTGGTGTCGACATCCTTTTCACTTTTCACGTCGACGGCCATACCGAAACGGTCTAGGAGCTGCGGTCTCAGATCCCCTTCCTCAGGGTTCATCGTACCCACTAAGATGAATTTTGACGGATGGGAGAAGGAAACACCTTCCCTTTCCACATAGTTTCGGCCCATTGCCGCCGAATCCAGTAAAAGATCGACGAGATGATCGTCAAGTAAGTTCACTTCGTCCACGTAGAGAATGTTACCGTTAGCTTTTGCAAGGACGCCGGGTTCGAATTTCTTCTTCCCGGTCTTGAGTGCATGTTCAAGGTCCAACGTTCCCGCAACACGGTCCTCGGTTGCGCTCAGCGGTAATTCAACAACACCCATTCCTGTCTCTTCCGTTTCTATCTTTCCGCCTTTGCTCAATGTTTCAGAGCAATACGGACATAACGAATCTGATGATACGTCACAGCGGAAAGGACATTTTGCTGCTGTTCTCTGTGGTAACAATTCCGTTAACGCACGGACCGCAGTGGACTTTGCAGTTCCCTTCTCACCTCGGATCAAAACTCCTCCGATAGAGGGATTTATGATGTTCAGTATCAGGGCATTCTTCATCTCATTCTGACCGACAATCGCAGTAAAAGGGAAACTCTGCATCTTCACAACCACTCCTTAATACAATTTTTGGTTTATATTAGTGCGGTCGGTGCGCCTGGCGGGAGATCATAGCGGTAAACTCAAATAATACAGTCCTAGATTGCAGCATCTGAGGGATGGCAGTGGGGAAGATTGCAACACGATTTAGGGAAAAAAGCAATTAAGGGGAAGATTGCAACTGAATTAATGGGGTGAATGCAACTTGCAGAATTGGAATTCAGTGGGTCTGTCCGCATCTTTCAAGTGAATTCAGAACACAGTCCAACAGACGCATTGTTCCTCCGAGTCCGAGAACCGGTCTTTCGATAACGTTCATCGTCATAAGTCCGGGACGTGCGATATCCACGCCGCCGGATGCGACTCCTCTCTGGACCAACGAAGCTATCACGCAGCCGTCTCCAAGTATGACATCTGCAGGTGTGTTGAAGACATCATCAGAAACGTCAAGATCCCATTCCTTGAACACCTTCGCGAAACGTTCGTCGAATGATCTTTCCAGTCCTGTGTTGACTGCGACAGGAACCATTCCCAAGTAGTTGTACAAGAATTCCGTTACTGAATAAGCAAGTGACGCATCCGCAGACACGGAGAACGTCATCCCTCTTGGCGGGCGCCTCGATGACAGTAATCCGGAAAGGACCGTGGCCGCTCTTGTTCTCTTTGCTCTTATTTCACATAATGCGGGTGAAGGGTCGCATTCCAGCTTTGCACATATCGTTGATATCCACACCTCAAGGTTGCCGAATCCCACGGGACTGTTAGTGCAGACGTAAGGGGTCCCGACGTTATCGGAATACCATTCTGCTACCCTCTTTCCATATTCCTCGTGAACGACGACGTTCAGTTCTGCTTTACCGGAATTCCTGATGTCATCAACGGACCACCCTGCTCCGGCCACCGTGTTCACAGTTATGCCGCACGTGTTCAGCAGTTTCGTAAGATCTGCGATACTGTCTCTCCAGCATAAGTGCCAGATGGACATTCCCAATAAGTTCACAGAACGCTTTTTCTTGCGCCCGGAAGGTTTTATCGCTTCCAATACGGATATCATTGAATCCTGGAATCCTTTGCCTGCGGAGACGGACGGTTCAGGACTGATCATCTTCACTACCGGAATCTTAGGATCAATGTTCAGCTTTAGGTCTTCCCCTGTAAGCGAAGCTCCCGGTGAGTTCAATATCCCGATGAGTTTCGGAGAACGCGTCATGGTCACATCGACCGCTTTGTCAAGTTTCCCGCGGGTTCCCATGATGTAATCGTTGCCGTCCATGAATGTACATGGGACACGAGGCTGACTGAAAAAGAATTCACCGTGGTAACGGTAAGGATTGAAGGCCTGATGACCATTTTTCCGTTGCGGGTATGCCGCTTCAGACGCTGACGCAGGATAATACTTGCAGCCGGTCGGGCCGTTCAGTATCGTCATTGAATCATTGATGCCTTCGATCGCAAGCATCGCACCTAAAAGTCCCTCAGGACGGTCGTGTTCAAATGACATCTTTCTTCCACCCCTCTTCTGCCGGCGCTTTCAGTTTCTTGATCCACACCTCTGCCAGATCCAACCCGGAATACGGACCTACATCAGGCGCAATTGGAATGTATGCTTCTTCGATCCCTGATCCTGTATCCAGAGGATATGTGCTGAGCAGCAATTGCGGACGTTTGTTCATTATGTCCTTCCTGACATCCTCAATATCCTTTGCGCCAAGGACCTCAAGGTCATGATCGACATCCAGGTCAATATCCTTGGAATGATCGCTGAGATCTGTTATCACAGCTCTTTGGATGTTCATTCCGCACCTTTTCATTGCTTCCAGTATCCATCCTATGTCCTTCTGCGTTCCAACCACGTACGATGAAATGCCATTCAGGTCCTTTCTGAGAACGGAAGCACGCCTTTCGTATTCTTCTTCTATTGATCGTATTACCGTTTCTGCTTTTTCCGACCTGTTGAAACGTTCTCCTATCTCTTTGATCCACGCGACCGTTTCCTTTAATCCCGGACGGACGACCGCTTTAGTGAATTCCATATCGAATTCATCTACGAGAAAATCTCTGAGCATCATTGCGAATCTGTCCGGCGTAAGGAGAATACTGAGCTCCGCGGAAGATATGTTCTTTATGCTTTCAATGGAAGTGTTTCCGACACAGTTGCAGTTCACTTTAAGATCCATAGCTTCCAGAACCTCTTTGACAAAAAGCGTGTTCGTCGTACAGTTGGTGGCAAGCGTCTTTATTCCCACCAAGTTAATGGTCTGGGTCTTCTTCAATCCTTTCTTGGAGACAGAACGCATCAGTGCAAGCGATGCGTCTATGACGCCTTGCATGAAATCGCCTCTGATGTTGCCGTCCTCTATTATCGGTATGACGGAAACGTCCGTGTCTTTCGTGACCCGTTCTATGATGTTCAGAACATCATCACCGATTATTCCTGACGGACATGACGTTATCAGCGCGATGTTCTTGTGACCTTCTTCGATTATGTTCCTGAGATCCTTTTCCAATTTTTCGGAACCGCCGAATATCATTATCGATTCGTTCATGTCCGTACATTTGATCAGCGGATCTATGAACGATGTCATTTGAGTAACATTGCGTGAGTACGATCTCCTTACAGAGTTGGAGATCATCTGGAAAGTATATTGAGCACAGCTTCTCGGGGAATGCAGCATTGTATACAGTCCGTCTATCGAGAATGTGACCGATGCGGCACCGGAGAATGAACATCCATGCAGTATTTCCTTGCGGTGAACGTTACGTGAACTGTATCTTTTCTTTTCCTTGACCACTACGTTCTCGGGTGCATGCCATACCGTCTTACGGTTTATGGAACGTCCTAGAACGACGTCTTCCAATTCAGTTTCAGACAGGAACTTGGCAGGATGTTTCTTTCCTTTGATCACAGTCTCTGCGAGCTTTCTGAACACTTTTGTTATTTCTGAATCGGGGAATGCTTCAACTACAGTTTTTCCCAAACGTTCCGCTTCAAGGAATTCCTTTGAACGTTTGAATTCGGCGATAACAGGGATACCAACGGCATCAGAGAATCTCGTGATACGTTCACGTTCTTCGTCGTCGCCGCGGCTGTTGAATATTAGGCCGCCAATCCTGTTCGGATCATAATTTGCAGTTCCGCGGAGGATGTTGTTTGCTGCGTATATGGACATGAATTCCCCTGATGTCACGATGTAGACGGTATCAGCATAGTTGTTCCGTAGCGGAACTGCGAATCCTCCGCACACCACGTCGCCTAAGACGTCATACAGCACAAGGTCCAGCGGGATCGAGTTAACTCCCAACTCATCCAGTAATTCGAATGCCGAGATTATTCCTCTGCCTGCGCATCCTATTCCCGGTTCCGGACCGCCTGCTTCCACGCAGAGGCATCCTTTGTAACCTTCTTCTACGATATCTCCCAATTTACGGTGAGATTCCGGAACGTCCTTCAGATAATCGAGAACGGTCTCCTGGCTTACGCCGCCGGCGAGAAGTCTTGTTGAATCATGTTTCGGATCGCAGCCTATCTGCATGACCTTGATGTTAGAGTCAGATAGTGCAGCGGTAAGATTTGACGAAATAGTGGATTTGCCGATGCCACCCTTCCCATACACCGCGATCTTCTTCACGGGTTGGTCATAACATCCATCATTATTAATGGTTGAGTTTGAACTATGCCGGTCGTGCAGAATACTGAACATTCGCGGAATGATCGCGCAAGTGATCCCATTCTCGTTTTTCGACATTTTGTAACGATCCGAAAAGCATTTTCTGAACTGAAACATCTGATCTAGAAAATTTGTGTTAAAATTAAGCTATGACCTTTATTTTCTTGATTTAGGTTCCGAAAACGTACTTTTGAGTACGAAATAGGAACCTAAAATGTACTTTCAAGTACGAAATAGGAACCTAAAATGTGACATATTAAATACCACCATTATGATTGCAAACTGTGGAACGAACCATTTACGATAAATTGTTAAAGTGGAAAGCCTCAGCAAGAAGGATGCCGCTGATACTCGAAGGCGTCAGGCAATGCGGTAAAACGTACATACTGAAAAAGTTCGGTAAAGAGAATTTCTCTTCCGTACTGTACCTCAATTTCGAAGAGGATCCTTCATTGGCATCATTATTTGAACAGGATCTGTATCCCAACAGGATAATCTCTGATCTTAAGTTAAAATTTCAAAAGGACGTGAATACAGATACATTGCTGATCTTTGATGAGATACAATGTTGCGGAAAAGCTTTGACGTCATTGAAATATTTTCAGGAAAACGCCCCCGAATATCATATCGTGTGCGCCGGGTCGTTGTTAGGGCTGCTCCATTCAACTCCCACGTCGTTTCCCGTCGGTAAAGTGAATTTCTTAAAGATGTATCCACTGTCTTTCCGGGAGTTCATCGCTGCATCAGGAAGATCAGACATTATTGAACGTATCGAAGGATCCGCAGATGTTCCCGAAACATTCAGAAGGGTATTGAACGAGCTGTATCGAGAGTATTGTTTCATCGGCGGCATGCCTGATGCAGTATTGTCATGGCTGGAATCCCGCGACCCGGAGAAAACAAGGGAAGTACAATCGGGTATAATTCGATTGTACCAATCAGATTTCGCAAAATACGCCTCTGCAGGTGAAGTAAAGAAACTTTCGGCTATATGGTCATCGATACCTGAACAACTATCCAAAGAGAACAAGAAATTCATATTCAGTCACGCAGTCGAAGGTAAACGGGCGAAGGATCTGAAGGATGCATTGCAATGGCTGATCGATGCGGGTATCGTCATACGGGTGAGGGTGATCAGCAAACCTTGGGTGCCTTTGTCTGCATATTCAAATCACTCTAACTTCAAGCTGTATTGCTCAGACATAGGACTATTGGGAGCAATGGCAGGCCTGAGTTTTTCCTCTGTTATGCTGGACGACAGCAAATACGCGGAATTCAAAGGAGCTGTAACGGAAAACTATGTGCTGACGGAAATGGTAAATGTTCTAGGAGAAGTTCCGTACTGCTGGAGGTCTGAAGGCAAAGCGGAGATAGATTTTGTTACGATGGTCAACGACATGATCATACCGATCGAAGTGAAGTCAGGTTCATATAAAAGACTGCAAAGCACGGAAGTGTATTCCGGCTTATACAAACCCGAAAGGATGATCATAATCTCCGCTCAGTGGACGAATTCAGAAAGAATGGTATCTATTCCATTACCTCTGGTATGGAAGATAAAGGAAATGGTTTGATATCGCCTGAATGAGAATTATGCTCTCAATGCACCGGTCTGGGCCTTCTTGTAAGGGACCTTCTGCGGTGCGACCTGTGCGAATATCTTCTTGTCCTTGTGTTTCGAGGCCATAAGTGAATCGATCACTGAATTCACTTTGTCGAAGGGAACTTCAACAAAAGATGCCGCGCTTCCGAGGCCGATGCGTCCGATAGAACCGTCTGCCAGAGAGCCTGCTTCCATAATGAACTCTGTGATTTGAGTCCTTCCGAAACCGTCTTCCTTCCCTAAGTTGACGTTGATGACGACCATTCCGCCCTTCTTTGCTTCAGGCACTGCCTTCTTGATGATGACGGGAACCTTCTTTTTGAACACAGGTTCTTCTTCAACAGCATCGGCGAACATTCTTGCAGGTCTCTCGCTGCGAGGCGCGTCGGATCTGTTGTCGAACACGGGCCTTTCCCTGCGTTCAGACCTGTTCTCGAATGCAGGGGAGGGTGCAGCTTCTGCGCGAGGTTCGAATACATTCTCCTGCATGGTCTCACGGACCTCCGTTCCGTCAGTGACCGGGCCATTACCGAGAGCTTTGAAGTATCCAGGTTTCATCTTCTTGATCTCTTTCTTCGTTGCCTTCTCATACATGCGTATGTGGCGCTCTTCCTGCTTCGTAACGAATGTGACCGCCGATCCCGTTTTACCTGCTCTGCCTGTCCTTCCTATCCTGTGCAGGTATGTTTCGGTATCGCCTGGCACATCGTAATTCACAACACATTCTATATTGTTGATATCAAGTCCGCGTGCCGCGACATCTGTTGCGACCAATATCGAAATGTTGTTTGCTTTATAGCTTTTTATCACGCGTTCTCTCTTGTTCTGCTGAAGATCTCCGTGTATGACTCCGACCTTGAAATCTCTTGAGAGTGAATCAGCAAGTTCGTCGCACATCCTTTTCGTCTGACAGAACACGATCGTCTTCGGAGAGCCGTTCCTGAGTATCTTGTCAAGGCAGACCCTCTTTTCATTGCGTGATACCGAGACGTAATATTGATCGGTAAGATCCGAACACAGATCATCCTTGGATATCAGCAGTTCGTGCGGTGAGTTCATGTACCTCATCGCAAGCTGTTTGATTTCCTTTGCCATTGTTGCAGAGAACAGAAGGGTATGTCTTTCCGTGGGAACACGGTCCATTATGAAATTCAATTCATCAGCGAATCCCATGTCCAACATACGATCGGCCTCATCCAGAACGACTTCGGTGATGCCGCTGAGGTCGAGACATTCTCTCGTTATGAGGTCCTTGACCCTTCCGGGAGTTCCGACAACGACGTCGACCCCTCTTTTCAATTTGTAGATCTGATCGGCAATGCTCGCTCCGCCGTAGATGGCCATGCTTCTGTGCCTTGAGTATTTTGTTAACTTGTACACTTCATCGTCGATCTGTTTTGCAAGCTCGCGTGTGGGTGTCAGTATTAGTATTGAAGGAATCCTTGCGTTGGGTTCAACTCTGTCCAACACAATAGCAGCGTACGCACCCGTCTTTCCCGTTCCGGTCTGTGCCTGTGCGAGTATGTCCTTACCTTCTAATCCGATAGGTATCGCTGCTGCCTGGATGTCGGTCGGTTCAGACCAGCCCACATCCCTTATTGCCTTCCCTATCTCTTGCGATATCCCTAATTCTATGAATTCTTCCATGATCCTCATTCCACAAATATTAAAACCCCAAAATCCGAAACAATGTGTGGAAAGGATCTCTATATTCTGTACCCTGTGTAGCAACTATACTATTTAAAACTATATGAGGTCCTCTAAATGTGTGCACCTCTCGCAGTGCAACCATTTTGAAAAGATCTTCTTGCATTCAGAATACGACAGAAAGAAGTTAAAATGAAGTTAAAATGAAGTTAAAATGAAGTTAAAATGAGGTTGAAAAGAAGTCAAGCTTATTCGATCATACATTTCGCAGAGAGTTATTTATTCTATTGGTTGTTCTTAATCGGAGATATGAAATATCCATACTGCAGTTTCCGGCAATATGGCAAAACTCAATGACAACATGATAGAAACGCTGAAGAAAGTGAGAATTTTTCCGTTGGCAACGGCATCAAAGAACGGTGAACCGAATGTGGTCCCCATAGGAATGCTCATGCTCCAGGATGACAAGGAAACGATATGGGTCGTAGATAATTTTATGAACAAGACCCTGAAGAACCTGAAAGAGAACCCGAAGGCATCGTTCTACATATGGGATCCTGAATCCAAGTACTCGTATCAGATCAAAGGAAATGTTACGATCGAAAATTCAGGAGACGATTATGCTAAGGCCAGGGAAATTGCAGCCTCCCGAAAGAAAGAGCTGCCTGCGAAGAACCTTCTGAAGATGAAGATAACGGAAGTATACTGCACCAGTCCGGGACCGAAGGCCGGAAGCAAATTGTTGTGATTTTTAATACCATGTCCGCATTCCTGCGGACATGGACGATTCTTATTTCTTGGATCGGATGGACAAGGATGTCCACGGACAATTGGATAGCGTCAGAGGGATATATCTCGCACCGATGTCGCGCGAGAATGATATCGAAATAATCAGTGTATCCAAGGATTCCGTACGTACGAGCATGGAACTCAAAGAGAAGCATATGAACGGCAACAGGGTCGCTCACGGTGCCGCAACGTTCATTCTCATTGACGATACTTTCGCATTCGCATCCAATCTGTTCGAACCTGCAGTGGGGGTCAACGTTTCAGTATCGTACCACCGCCCTGCGTTGGGTGGGACCTTGGAAGCAGTTTCACAGTTGGTAAGCGAAACAAGATCGCTTTCAGTATTCGACATAAAAGTATACTGTTCCGGCAAGCACATCGCTACTGCAGTGTGCACTGCGTTCAAGACCGGGAAGAAGTGACCCTACTTGGAAATGTATCCCTGCGCTGCACCCAAGGCAGCGCCGAAGAATGTGAACATGAAGTACTGTGCCAGCGGTGCGACCATGAAGTAACACGCTACGGAAATTATCAATCCCGAAACTGCACCCGCGATACCCCACCACATTACCTTTTTCTTCTTTGCTTCATCCATGTTCAGACCTTCCTGTTCAATGCCTTCTCGGCAGCTTTGACCATATCATCAACTATCTCTCTGGAGCTTCCGGTGTAGTTCGCAGGATCCATAGCGTCACGTATCTCCTTCTCGGTCATGACCTTGGAGACCTTCGGATCCTTCAACAGGATGTCCAAAAGGTGGATGTCATTGGCGACTGCGATCATCGAGGACTCGCGAACGATCTCATGCGCATCCTGCCTTCCTATTCCCTTTTCGGTCATTTTCATCATGATCGGTTCGGCCATGATCAGACCTTTGGCGGATTCGATGTTCTTCCTCATCCTTTCCGCATTGACGGAAAGGTTTGCGAACACATCGTTCATCTTGTAAAGCATATCGTCCAGGAGCACGAACACGTGCGGAAGGATGAAACGTTCTGTGCTTGAATTGGTAAGATCGCGCTCATGCCAGAGTACCTGTGATTCGAACGTAGGTATTACAAAACCTCGGACCACACGTGCAAGTCCGCAAACATTTTCGGATGTTATCGGATTCTTCTTCTGCGCCATGGTGGAGCTTCCGACCTGTTTCGCAGCATCGAATGCCTCCGCAGCCTCAGAAAGTTCCGAACGTTGGAGGTTCCTTACTTCCGTGCCGTATCTTTCCAGTGATGTCGCGATCGCGGCCAGCAAACAAACGAGTTCAGTATATCTGTCCCTTCCCACTACCTGTGTTGCAGCAGGCTCGTATGTTATGCCGAGCTCCTTCATGACCTCTTTCTGGATCTTCGAGAAATTCTTTCCCAGTGCTGCGCCTGTTCCTACTGCACCGGCCATCTTCCCTGCGCATGCCCTTGCCTTTACCTCAACGAGCCTATCCTTGTGCCTGAGCATTTCCGCAACGTAACCGGCGATCTTGAAACCGAATGTTATGGGGATGGCGAACTGAGCATGTGTTCTCCCCACTTCCAATGTGTTCCTTTCCCGTTTTGCGAGTTTCGCTAAAGTGTATATGAATTCGTCAACGTCCTTCTGAATTATCTCGACCGCGGCTTTGATCTGTAATGCGGTCGCGGTATCAACGATATCGTTCGAAGTTGCTCCGAGGTGAATGTACTTTCCAGCATCCCCTTTGCATTGTTCCGTCATTGCCTTGACCATCGCCATGACATCGTGCTTCGTATCAAGTTCGATCTCCTTCACGCGTTCGATCTTCACAGACTCGAGATTCGCTATCCTTTTGATCTCCGTTGCGAAGTCCATAGGGATCGTTCCGATGACCGCATGGGCTTTCGCCAACGAGGCCTCAACATCCATCTGATACTGCAACCTGCTTTCCTCATAGAAGACGGCCTTCATTCCGGCTCGTCCGTACCTGTAATCCAACGGGCAGACTTCGTTCATTTCCAACGGAAATTGGGATTGATTGTAATTATAAAAAGGGTTCGTACCGTCCAGTTTGTTGCTCACGAGCGCATACGGCAGTCTGTTTCACCCGCATTTGAAGGGAAGCCCTAGAAAGGCTTATAAATAAAGTCTTAATATAGCGATTTGCAAAGAAACCGTTATTTTTGGTGTAGCGGTGTTGAATGTCGAGTGTGGAACGTATGGAAGAATCATTTGTGGAGGAACAGCAGCAAGAATCATCCGAGAACCTGGAAGAGCTGGAGCAGAAACGTAACGTTATAAACAACGATGC
>JGI994J12354_10002600_pt1 | contig 17392 bp, 14 predicted proteins | sample IntmicLarv3ML3BL_FD_12354 | JGI IMG/M metagenome (IMG submission 12354) | reverse complement strand
AATGGAAAGCCCTCATATTATACATACTAATTACTCTGCATACTGATTACTCAGCATACTGATTACTCAGCTTACTGATTACTCAGCTTATTGATTACTCTGCTACAGTTTCTTCTGTTGCTACTTCTTCTGCTTCTGCTGTATCCGCTTCTGTTGCTTCTTCTGCTACTGTAGCTGCTTCTGCTACTGTAGCTGCTTCTGTATCTGCTTCAACTATTGCATCTTCTGCAGCAACTGTCTCTGTTGTTGGTGTTGCTTCTGTTTCAGCCGCACTATTACCGCAACCTACTGCCAATGCACCAGCCAATGCTGCTACTGCTACTACGCTTAATACTTTCTTCTTCATAATAATTTTCTCCTCTTTGTTACTTTGCACTATGTGCTTTCTTTAGTATCTCGTTTATCTTAACATACTGTATGACGCTTATTCTTATACTTTTTATTAAGATTTAGGAGGTTTCTTTAGCTTTTCTTAAGAACTAATTAGTAGAAAAATACTCCACAAATGACAATAAAAATGCTTGACATATTTCCTAGGCTAATATACAATAATGAGGCAGTTCAAAATGAACAGTAAAGAGGGATCTTAGCTCAGCTGGGAGAGCATCTGCCTTACAAGCAGAGGGTCACAGGTTCGAGCCCTGTAGGTCCCATGATTCCTAATATGGAATACTTATGGCGGAATAGCTCAGTTGGCTAGAGCACACGGTTCATACCCGTGGTGTCGCTGGTTCAAATCCAGTTTCCGCTATTAAACGCAATAGAGCAATAAACCACTTATATTCAAGGGTTTATTGCTCTATTTTTTGCTATTTCTTTTTAAATTCTTTGTCAATTTTTGTCACGTTTTATGAATTTGAATCGTTATACTAAATAGAAAGGGGGTGTACGGTGGAAGAAACACTCGAAAAATTATATACACTATATGAACAAAAGATGTATCGCTTGGCATATACAATTGTACATAGCGAAGAGCAGGCCGAAGATATTGTCCAAGAATCTTTTATAAGAATCTTTACACATATCGCTGAGATTAAGGATATCGAAAGCAGCAAGACAAAGCGTTGGATTTTGCGTATTGTAAAAAATGAAGCAATTGACCAATACCGGCGGAATAGACGGGATTGGAACCTAGATAATGTTGTAAAGCTAGAGCAATATACCACACCAAATGACAATATAGACAATAGGCTACAACAAATTATAAAAGAAGAATATATACAAATGATTTTTGACGAACTTTCGGTGACTGATAGAAAGGTTTTATGTTATCGTTTGACTTGTGAACTATCAACAGCAGAAACAGCGGATATATTAGGGATTTCAAAAGAAGCTGTTCGCCAACGATTTGCTAGAGCAAAACAAAAAGCCAAAGAAGTGATAGGAGGAATGATTGATGAATAATGAAAAGAAGTACGAAGAAACATTAAAACGTGTGGGAGAAAAAGACTTTATAGACGATTTTGAAAAGGAGGGCGAAGCTCATATATTTTCTGAGTCGTACAGCAAGCAAAAAGACACGCTTTTAATGAAAGCAAAGCAAAAAGACAGCATGAAAGCAAAGAAGACTAAATGGAACAATACCATGAAAGCACTATTAGCAAGTGCAGCCGCACTTGTAGTAGTTCCCGTAACTGTATTTGCAAGCTATAAACTCTATACAATTAAAGTGCAGGAACAAAATTATGCGAATGAAGTAACCATTGAAAAAAGTAACAGCGAGGTTAAACCTGTTGAAATGAAAGTCTTTTATTTGCCAGAGAACATAACTGAATCTGCGACAGATGAATGGAAATATTACGACGAAAGGGAGGAACGCTGGTTAAGCCTTTCTCTTATAAAAGTTGATACAGCAGCAAAATTTATAATTGATGATATTGAAAATAAGCAGGAAATAACACTAAATAATGAGGCTCGCATATTATTAGGAACACGCCCTGAAAGCAATGAACAGCTTTATCATGGAGCGATTTTTTATGAAAAACAAGGATATATTGTGGAGATGTGGGCAGATGGCATATCCGAAGAAGAGTTAGTGAAAACTCTTGAGAGCATTTCTCTGGAAGAAACAACTGGAAAAGGAACCGCTGCCTCTAGCTTGGCCACGATAACTGACGGGGAACAAGGTGCTAAAGGTGAAAAATCGTTAGTCGCAGAATCAAAAGCGGAGGAATCAATTTCCATGAACCATGTCTATAAGATAAAGGAGAACTTCTTACATGAAACTATTTACAACATCTATACAAATGACTGGAAAGATGGAAAACTAGAAATGCAGGTTGAAAAAGCAGAAGTACTTGATACTGTTATGGGAATTGAGGAGACATTTAAGACTTTTGCAGCTAGTGACCCATTGGTGGATAAGGCTGGAAATCTGTTACCACACGAAAGAGAATTTGGGGAATGGGGCGATGGAATCAACACTCCAACATGGAAAACCACGGAAACGCAGATGGTGAATCGCAAGTTACTTTCTATTACACTTAAAATGAAGAATACGACTGGTGAGGCTGCTAACGATATGGATATCTTCCCTCGCTTGGTACTTTTAACAGAAGAAAATGGCAGTTATGAGTATTTAAAAGGCTCTTACCGAAATTTCAATAGCAGTAAGGAAGCGTATTCAATGGATACTTATGGTGACGGAAATAATGGAAAAGGGTTTTACTTTGTGGATTTTGATAAAGATGAGGAAAAGTTAGTTACCATCAGTTTTCTAGTAGATGAAGACGAGTTAAATCATGCATTTTTAACTTATGGCGGCGGAGATGGGCTAGTTAGCCACTATGTTGATGTTAGACAATAGCTACTAAGGGCGCATTATAGATAGAAGTACCCATAAGAATGAAAACTAAATGAGAATTGTGAGCCACTTTTTAGGAACTCCTAGGAAGTGGCTTTTCTCTTAATGTAATAAGAAAGTTTTAGTTTAACAAATAATGTACCATTTTATTTTTTCATTTCACCGTCACATTTTTCATTTTCAAACGTTGTATATAATAACGCTGCCTTTTTATGCTCCGCTGCAAATTGCTGAACGGCTCGGCGGTGATTGGAATGTAATTCCTCCAAAACTGAATCCGTCTTGGTTATTCCCTGATACCCTTTTGTATATTCGATATAACTGCTCCACCAATGGTTCTTGATACTTGCTGCACATTTCAAGCCATTCATATGAACTTTAGCAATCGCATCAACTAACTGTGACACACTCGTAATGGAATCTTTTTGATAATGGAGAACAAAATCCTCTGTCGCTATTTCTGTTTCATTTACATACACCTTTTTGAGACACCGTTTCGTCGCCTCGATAACTTTTGTGATTCTCATGTTAAGTGGTGTCTGGATTAGAAAATACGCTTCATCATTCGTTAAACAATACGCATATATTTCAAATGACAGTTGCTCCCTTACCAAACCCATGCTATCAAGAAATTGCTTCTTAACACATTCTTCTGAAAAAAGATTTTCGATTTTCATTGCTGTAACTGTAATATGATAATATGTATTTTGCTTTTTTTCTTGCCCCATATATGCCGTCCCTTTTCTTTTTATATATTATAGGACATATGACAATACTTTTCAACGTCTTAAATATTTTTTGTGAAATTTTACTTATTGCTCCTCCTTTTGGACAATAACGTGCTTTTTATGCTTGCTTTTCTCCCAAAACACAATAAAACACAGGCATTTTTACCAATGCCTATGTTCTATCATACCTTACAAACATATTTTTTATTATCTAAAATACTTCACGCCTGATTCAAATATTTTTAAGTCTTGTTCCCCATAAATGTTAATGGCCACACCCTCTTCTCTTCGCTCTGAATGTGCCATCTTGCCAAATACTCTTCCGTCAGGGCTAGTAATTCCCTCAATCGCAAGATAGGAGCCATTAACATTCCACTCCTCATTTCCGACCTGTAGCTTCCCATCAGCATCAACATATCTAGTCGCTATCTGCCCATTTGCAAAGAGTTTCTCTAGCCACTCGCTTCGTGCTACAAAACGCCCCTCGCCATGAGAAGCTGGATTGCAATAAGTTCCACCAAGTTTGGCCTCTGCTAACCATGGCGATTTATTGCTAACCACTTGCGTATATACCATCTTTGAAATATGACGACCAATGGTATTAAAAGTCAATGTTGGCGAATCCTCCTGCTGTCCAACAACCTTACCTGTTGGCAACAATCCCAGCTTAATCAAGGCTTGAAAACCATTACAAATACCAAGTGCCAAACCATCTCGCTCATTTAGAAGCTGCATAACGGCTTCTTGCAATTTACTATTTTGAAAAGCGGTTGCAAAAAATTTCGCTGAACCATCTGGTTCATCACCAGCCGAAAAACCTCCAGGAAACATAATAATCTGTGCTTGTTTTATTGCTTTTTCAAACACATCAACAGACTCTCTAATATCCTTTGCCGTTAAATTCTTAAACACCTGTACATTTACATCTGCACCTGCTCGTTCAAAGGCTTTTGTACTATCATATTCACAATTTGTTCCTGGAAATACAGGAATAAAGACCTGTGGTCTAGCCACTTTATGCTTACATACATAAATATCCTTTGCTTGATAAATTTCTTTCGCTGTGTCTTGTTTTTGTATATGACCTGATGTTGTTGGAAAGACTTTTTCTAATGCTTCTGTCCATGTTTTTAATGCCTCCTCTAGCTTAATGGAAACATTCTGATACACCAACGCTTTCACATCTGTAACGGTTCCAACAAGGGTGTAGTCAATCGACAGTTCAGCGACTCTATCTGCTGGAACTTCAGCGACAATATCACCAAAGCTGGCGGCAAACAGGTCATTAGCCGCAAGCGAATCTTCCAGCCTTACACCCTTATGATTTCCAAATGCCATCTTGCTGACTGCCGCCGCTAACCCCCTACTATCAAGGGCATAAGCTGAAATAATATGACCCTTTTTAACATCTGTAAAAAATTTATGGTACTGTTCCATCATCTGTGAATAATTTGGCAAATCATACGCATTCCTATCAATCTGCAACAAGACTAATTTATTTTCTGCCGCCTTTAACTCTGGGGAGATAATATGCTGCCGCTTCGCAATATTGACAGCAAAAGAAACAAGTGTTGGCGGAACATCAATATCATTAAATGTTCCTGACATACTATCCTTTCCACCAATTGATGCTAACCCAAAACCAAGCTGTGCTTCATATGCACCTAAAAGTGCCGCAACTGGCTGACTCCAACGCTTTGGCTCTGCTGACATTCGCCTAAAATACTCTTGAAAGGTAAAACGAATTTTGCTGTAATCACCGCCGCTGGCAACGATTTTTGCTACTGATTCTACTACGGCATAGACAGCCCCATGATACGGACTCCAGCTTGATAAATAAGGGTCAAAGCCATAGCTCATCATTGTTACAGTGTTTGTCTGACCCTTTAAGACTGGTACCTTTGCAACCATTGTCTGGGTTTCTGTCAATTGATATTTTCCGCCATGAGGCATAAATACTGAACCGCTTCCAATCGAGCCATCAAAACGCTCTACCAATCCTTTTTGTGAACACACATTTAAATCGTTTAATGTTTCTAACCATTTTTCTTTAACATCTGTAACCACGGCTTTTGCAAAGTATCGTTCTTTTTCTGATGGTATCTCTACTTCCACATCAGTTTCTTGATGTGCTCCATTCGTATCTAAAAATGCCCTAGAAACATTGACGATTTCCTGCTCACGCCAAATCAATACCAAACGTGGCTCTTCTGTTACGATCGCCACTTCCACGGCTTCTAAATTTTCTTCTTTTGCATAACTTAAAAATTCATCAACATTTTGTGGGTCTATCACCACCGCCATTCGCTCTTGTGACTCAGAAATCGCAATTTCCGTTCCATCTAAGCCCGCATATTTCTTTGGTACCTTATCTAAATAAATCTGTAATCCATCTGCTAATTCTCCGATTGCTACTGAAACTCCGCCCGCACCAAAATCATTACATTTTTTAATTAAACAGCTTACTTCGGGACGTCTAAACATTCTTTGCAATTTTCGTTCGGTTGGGGCATTGCCCTTTTGCACCTCTGCACCACAAATCTCAATAGACTCCTCGGTATGAACCTTTGATGAACCTGTTGCTCCGCCAATGCCATCACGACCTGTTCTGCCACCCAAAAGAATGATGATATCGCCTGGATCAGAGGTCTTTCGAATAACATTTTTACGTGGTGCCGCTCCTAATACCGCCCCTATTTCCATACGCTTCGCCGCATAATTCGGGTGATAAATCTCCTTTACTAGCCCTGTTGCTAAACCAATCTGATTTCCATATGAGCTATATCCATGGGCTGCCCCTGTCACCAACCTTTTCTGTGGTAGTTTACCCTTTAGTGTATCCTGTACCGCTCCTGTTGGGTCTGCTGCACCTGTCACTCGCATTGCTTGATAAACATAGGTACGACCTGATAACGGGTCACGAATCGCTCCGCCAAGACAGGTTGCCGCCCCACCAAAAGGCTCAATTTCGGTTGGGTGATTGTGTGTTTCATTTTTAAAATTAATTAACCACTCTTCCTCTTTGCCATCAATATCCACAGGTACAACAATACTACAAGCATTGATTTCGTCTGTTTCTTCTTGATTATCTAGTTTTCCCTCTTTTTTTAACTTTCGCATCGCCATCAGTGCTAAATCCATCAAACAAACGAATTTATCTGCCCGTCCACCCAGAATTTCCTCACGGTCTGTTAAATATTTCTGATAGGTTCCAGCTATCACTTCTTTATAATAGCCCTCACCAAAAATAATATTTTTAAGCTCTGTTGAAAATGTCGTATGACGACAATGATCTGACCAATAGGTATCTAACACCCTAATTTCCGTCATGGTCGAGTCACGTTTTTCTTCGTCCCGAAAATAATTTTGAATATGACTAAAGTCTTTAAATGTCATTGCTAAATGAAGCGACTGGTATAAATCCACTAATGTATCACCCGTCATCATCATAAAGCCATCAAGAACTTCTATATCCTGTGGCTCTTCAAAATTAGTTACTAATGTCACTGGCTTCTCTGTTCCTGTCTCTCTTGAATCAACAGGGTTAATACAGTGATTTTTAATCGCTGTCAATTCCTCGTCTGTCAGTTTCCCCGCTATGGCATAGGTCGTTGCTGAACGAATAATCGGCTCCTCATCTTCTTTTAAAAACTTTACACACTGCACTGCTGAATCCGCTCTTTGGTCAAATTGACCTGGTAGGTACTCTACGGAAAAGACTCTTGTTTCTTCCCCTGCTGGAAGCTCTTCGTAAAATAATATATCTACTGGCGGTTCCGAAAATATGGTATGACATGCCTTTTTAAATACTTCATCAGAAATATTTTCAATATCATAACGAATCAAAACACGTACACTCACTAATGAATGAATTCCTAGGTAATTCTTGATTTCACTCTGCAATTCTTTTGCCTGTACTGCGAACTCTGGTTTCTTTTCTACATAAACTCTTCTTACGTCCTTCATAGATTCCTCCATAGCCATACATTTTCGTGTGCCTGCTAGTTCTTTATCCTAGCCCTGTTTTTAATTGTTCTTTCACATTTTACCACTCTCTAAATCATCTTGCAAGCGTAGCTAATCTGTCCAAAAATCCGTTAAATATTTTGTGATATTTTGCCGTTGGCAAACCTCATAATCCAACCATTCTGTAGGAAACATTTCTAAATATTCTCGTCCCTTAAAACGCTCGTCTAACAGTAAAATAATTCCCTTGTCTGTATCTGTTCGAATCACCCGTCCAGCGGCTTGAAGTACCTTGTTCATGCCTGGATAAAGGTAGGCGTAAGCATAACCGCTGTCCTCTTTTTCATCATAATAATTTTTAAGAATTTCACGTTCGTTGTTTATCTGCGGAATCCCTGTTCCAATAATTATTGCTCCAATAAGCCGATCATTCTTTAAATCAATTCCCTCACCAAAGACTCCTCCCATTACACAAAAGCCAAGCAGCCCTGTTTTATTATCCGCAGCAAAGGTTTCTAAAAAGGCTTCTCGCTCCTGCTCACTCATATAACTGCTCTGTCTGATGGAAACACTGTTATTTTCCTTATCTCCATCAAAGATATCTGCAACCTCCTCCATCATTTTGTAAGAGGGAAAAAACGCTATATAGTTTCCTTTTTTGTGACTCGTAACTATGCTCAAATACTCTGCTATTTTCGCATACTCTTTTGGCCCTCGTCTTATATAGCGGCTGCTGACCTCCTCCCCAATCAGAACTTGTTTCTGTTTTGTTTCAAATGGTGAATTTGCATATACCGCATAATCATCAGGCTCAGTACTAAGCATTCGCATGTAATATCTTATTGGCAATAATGTTGCCGAAAAGAAAATCGTACTATTTCCCTTATCCAAGCTATTTTGGATATTTTTTGATGGATCCACACAAAATAATTTTACAATAAACACTCCATTACCTAACATCTCTGTATAAATCACATAATGCTCATCTATTAAATCATAAGTATCTAAGAAACGAAGAACTGCAAAATACAATTCTAGTACCTGTTCCCGCAGCTCTGTTTGCTCCACTTCCTCCAAAAACTTTTCCATCTCCGCTTGTAAATTCATTAATGTAATCGGAAAGTTTCCAAGATTTTCATGGATTTCATAGGATTCACATTCACGTTTCCACTCTAGCATTTGCTTGTTACATTTCTCGAGTAATTGCTCTAGTTTTTTATTATACGGCTTGACGGCTCGCTTCACCGCCATGATATCTTCTTTTACCAAGGTGGCACTAAACATTTCCCGACCTCGCTCCACCAAATTGTGTGCTTCGTCAATTAAAAATAAGTAATTGCCTTTGATACCCTCGCTAAAAAACNGCTTCAAATGAACTCTTGGGTCAAAAACATAGTTGTAATCACAAATTACTGCATCTACCCACACCGCTACATCTAAGGATAACTCATAAGGACAGACCTGCCATTTTTCACTTTGTTCTAATAAGGATTCTCTTGAAAATTCATCACCCTTTTCGAGCATTTCAAAAACAGCGTTATTGATACGGTCAAAATGTCCTTTTGCATAAGGACAGTCCTGTGGGTTACAGCTCATTTCTTCACACTGGCACAATTTCTCTTTTGCTGTTAATGTCACTATTTTATAATCCAGTCCCTGTGCTTTCAACATTGCAAAGGTCTCTTCGGCAACCGTTCTCGTAATCGTTTTAGCCGTTAAATAAAAGAGCTTATCCCCTAGATTTTCCCCAACCGCTTTCACGGCTGGAAAAATCGTAGAAATCGTTTTTCCAACTCCTGTCGGTGCTTGAATAAATAATTTTTTCTTATGGTAAATCGTCCGATAAACAGACGCTACCAAATCTCTTTGTCCCTCTCTGTAGGCAAAAGGAAATTCTAACCTACTGATAGACTCTTGCCGACGTGCTTTCCATGCTGTCTGAAATTCACACCATTTTTGATAACATCCTATTAATTCCACAAACCACGTTTCTAGTTCTGCAAAGGAATATTCACTAACAAACTGCTTTATTTCCTCGGTATCCATATGACAATAGGTCACTTGCACAGCAATATTCTTTAAATCCTTTTGCTTACTATAAATATACGCATAACATTTCGCTTGTGCTTGATGTACTTCTGCAGCCGTATTAAGCCCTGCTAGTTCCCTAAATGTCCCTTTAATTTCATCAACTAATACCTTATTTCCTCTCGTTTGGATTCCGTCGGCTCGGCCCTCTAGTAAAATCACATACCTTTCACATTCAATACGGTGTTTCAGGGAAACTTCTGCAATATAATCAGAGCCTTTTCGCCCTTGAATCTTCCGATGTAATTTACTGCCAAGCTGCATTGCCTCTTTATCTTTCGTGGTGCCTTTACGAGTATCAATATCACCACTGCGTAAAATAAATTCTACTAGATTACGAACGGATATTTTGATTTCTTCCATGCCGTTCCTCCCATTTTATAACTGCCTTTAGTATAGCATAATTTCATAAACAAAAACCTGCATATTCATGTTTTCCACAAATACACAGGTCTTCTTCATTACGCAACACTGAATTTTTTCAAAATCTCCTCAAACTGACTATTGTCACCGCCATATCGAACGGTAAAGATCCGATTTAGTCCCATACTTAATACACCTAAAATAGACTTTGCATCAATTATGATTCTATTACAAAAAATATCAATGTCAAAATCGCATTGTCCAGCAGCTCTGACGAGTTCTTTGACCTCATCAACCTCTGTTAATTTAATCTTTTTTTCTGACATAATTATCGTCCTTTTCTTTATTTTTCAACGTATTATGACATTCTTCCCTGCATTTGTCAAATTTATGCCCCCTCATATTTTTTTATATTATTTGGAAACATGTATATTCAAATTGGCTTTTTCTTTCTTCTTTTCNGCAAGTTTCACCGTGTTTATTTTGCTTATTTGTGTTTTTAGTTAAAGTTGACCACAATATCTAGTAATTACTGAAACTCTTCTGTTAAAAAGCGACGGAATTTCAATGGTAAAAACTGTTTCTGCAACCTTGTATTTCGCCTTTCTTCAATTCCAATCGTTTTACAAAAACCTTTCCATAGGTCTTGAAAGCCCTGCTCTTCTTCTGACCAAGCATCAACCATTTCACGATTTAAACTTTCCCCCGCCACTAAAACCCATTGTTTATAGGCTTCATGTGCAATAAATACCTGGTGTCTCTTATCGTATATTAGAAAATGTTCCGTTGGGAAACGGTCTGCAAAATGTTCACCAATCAAGGGCAGCACTTGATTATCTGGACATATTTCCGAAAACATTACCCTCTTTTTCAACTCACGAAAACGTACGAAACCAAGATAATGGTGTGCCTCGTTTCCGATATTACGAGACATTTCAAATACCCTGCAAATATCCCTATCCTGCAGCTTTTGCATGATAAATCCCTGACTACCGCTCGCTAGTCCTTGGACAACCGTTCGATAAATACAATTTGCTTTATTAAGGTTCTTAGATAATGCCGCTTGGTAAATATGAGTATAGTCCTCTTCTCCCATTCGCAGCCGCAAGGTACGTGCCACTTTTGCCGCTTTTTCAGCATCTATAGGTACTTCCCGATATTCTGCAAATAATTCATAGTTCGTATTCTCTAGCTGTAGCTGAACATTTTGATGACCAAGCCTACTAGCCCAAGCATCATAAATACCGCTAAAGATTCCATCAACGCTATTGTGACACAAGAATATAGTCATGATACACCACCTATCTGTGCTTGCCCATCTAGCACTTCAAGGCGTACATTATCCGCTGTTGTAAACTGTTGGTCATCAAACAGACTTATCTGCTGATACCCTTGAATGTCCAAAGGCAAACGCTCTTTCACACTTAATAGATTTCTAGTAATATAGTTTTCCTCTATTTTTACAGGATACATCATACGACCACTGCAGGTAATAAAGTAAAGGGCACGTTTTAAAACCACACCCATCTTCTTTAAATCTTCAAATCGTAAATTGCCAAATCGTCTTGCTTGGACAATCCTCCTTGCTGATTTATTGCCAATCCCTGGTACCCGCAACAGCATCATATAAGGTGCTTTATTGATTTCAACGGGAAAATTTTCCAAATGTCCTAATGCCCAATTACACTTTGGGTCTAAAAATACATTGAAGTTTGGCCTTTCCTCTGATAACAACTCCGATGCTTGAAATCCATAGAAGCGCAACAACCAGTCTGCCTGATATAAACGGTGCTCCCGCAAAAGCGGCGGTCCATCTGGTAAGGCTGGCAGATTAATATCTTCATTTACATGCACAAATGCCGAGTAAAACACTCGCTTTAGTTGAAATTTCTGATAAAGTGACTCTGCAACCGAAATAATCTGAAAATCATTCTCTGGTGTTGCCCCAATAATCATCTGGGTACTCTGTCCTGCTGGTACAAACCTAGGGGCATGTTGATAAACCATCAGTTCATTTTTATTCTCTATCATACGGCTCTGAATCTGACGCATTGGCTTTAGAATGGTTCTGCGACTCTTATGCGGAGCTAATTTCTTTAAACTATCGCTCGTTGGTAACTCCAAATTAATACTCATTCTATCTGCCAATAATCCTGTCTTGTCAATTAGCTCCTGCGGGGCTCCAGGGATTGCTTTGACATGAATATAACCCTGAAAATTATGCTCCTTTCGTAGCTTGTATAAGGTCTGATACAGCAATTCCATTGTATATGTTGGGTTATGTAAAATTCCTGAGCTTAAAAATAGTCCCTCTATATAATTTCGCCGATAGAACTCCATGGTTAATGTACAGACTTCATCTGGTGTAAAGGAAGCCCTTGGCACATCATTTGACGAACGATTCAAGCAATATTTGCAGTCAAAGATACACTCATTCGTAAATAAAACCTTTAATAAAGAAATACACCTGCCATCTGCTGAAAAACTATGACAAATACCTGCCGCTATGGTATTTCCTAACCCCTTGCCATCACCTTTACGGTCAACACCACTTGAGGTACATGCTACATCATACTTTGCCGCATCAGATAAGATTTCTAATTTTTCATAAATACTCATTTCTTCTGTGATTTTCATATACCCTCCTGCGTATCGAACGTTTGTTCTTTTATTGAGTATATCACTTCCACAGGAGGATTGCAAACTTTATTTTTCACATTATGTCTTTCTCAAAATGTCTTTCGAATTTCATTCTCTAAAAGCCAAATAACCCTCGTTTAGACATTATCAAGGTCGTCGTTTCGATAGGACTAGATATAAAAATACCGCATATAGAATAACATCTATTGCCATAGCAATAAGAATTGCTTCTTTAACCATATCAAAAATCATAATAGCCGTTCCGAGTACAATCACTACATATTTTAATATGCGGATTGTTTTTATATGCCATACAATAAACGCTGAAATCATTGATGGAATGAGCATAATAAGCCAAAATTTCACGACACGCCATACCAAGTACTCCACTATGAAATGTGAATATAAATAGTATGCCAAGAGCATGGTCACTAGAAATAAAAAGACATTCACTGCTGACCAAATTTTATTAGGCGATAAAATAGCGATTGCTGTACAGATAACCGCCCAAATAAAAAGCCGACTACTAACCATTCCAAAAGAAGAAAGTATATTCCCAAAAAAACTCCCTTGTATGGCTACATCTCCAGCTTTTGCTAAGACCCCAAAAATAATTCCTAGGGCAGCTAAAGCAGGAACCAACGTATATTCCCGTTTATCTTTCACATTATCCACCTGTTCCTTTTCGTAGAGATTTACTAGGAAACAACCTTAGTAAATTTATTGAGGTTATTCCATTGATAAACTATTTTGTTTTAAGAAAGATAATTTGTTAGTCCGTTATACTGCAATTCAAGAAAGAATTTCGCTAGCGAAAATCGCTGTGCGATAGCCTACTAAGGTTATCATATGGCGATTTGCTTTTTTGAAAATAGACAGTGACATTATTTCTAATTTTTAGTATTGTAAAGTTACCACACTCAACAATCTAAATATAGAAATAGAACCACCGCCTATGAAAATGATATCATTCCAACTTGTTTTTGACAAGGACTTCTATGATGCATGTGGAGAAACTTCAAAAATTGCAGAAGAATAAAGCACTTAACTTTAATGGGGTAGCAGATTATTTCCTAGTAAATTTAGTCCGTTATAAGTACCTCGATAGAGACATATTCATATTCTATACTTGATACAGCAGATGGTCTTTCAATTACTTCACGTATTACATTGTCATGTTCATCATAGGTGAAGATATGGCTTTCGTAATCTCCATTTGTATAATAATTTGTCTTAGTTAATTGATTCCCATTTTCATCATATGTCCACTCTTGACTTCCGCCCAATATATCATCTTGATAGGTCGTCCTGCTTAATTGATTGCCCCTTTCGTCATAAGTATACTCAACCTTTGAAAGTAAAGGACTCCCATAACCAGTGCTTTGTTCACTCAATAGATTGCCCTGTGCATCATATATGTATTCTCTATGTCCATAATCGGTACCGTCACCTTTATAGCATTGGCTTCTTATTCGGTTGCCTTGTTCGTCATATGTGAACTCGGATACGTAATCTATTTCCCCGTCGCGATAGGTTGTTTCACTCAACCTATTTCCGTTTTCATCATAAGTATGCTCTAGTTGTGAAACAATCGTACCATCAATGTCATAGGATATTGTGCTAAGTAGATTGCCCTGTGTATCAAAAATCCTTTCACTCCGTGAAACCATTGTAGTATTATCTATTTCAACATACCTTGTGTACGTCATTTTTGAACCTTGTTCATCAAAGGTTCCTTCAGTTGTGCTTTCTATAACATCGTTTTTACCATATTCTGTGCTACTTAGGAATTTTCCTTGCTCATCATAAACACTCTCATGTCGATTAAAAATTTCTCCGTACCTATTGTAATAGCTTTCGCTCAACCTATTTCCATTTTCGTCATAGATATATTCTGCTATTCCAGATACACTATTGTACTCATCAATTTTCGTACGCTTAGAAATCAGATATTTCGTTTCATATTGAGGTTGTAAATCCTCTACTGGAGTCGTATCCTCATCAATACTATTATCAGTATTTTCGTTGCTTTCCTCTATGACCTCATCTAGTATAAGTTCTCCTTGCTCTGAGCCTGTATTACTATCACAAGCTACAAGAACGATTGATAAAATCGCTATTATTAATACTATTCCTAAGTTCCTTTTCATTGTGCCCTTCCTCCTTAATCTAAATTCCAACCACATTGTACCCATTTTAGTCTCTTTGTTTTACTACCTATTCATAGTATTTCAATTTCTAAGAATCGCCTACAAAAACTATTTTAGTCGTAATGCGACTAAAAGTCAATAGTCACGCCACGACTTTTCTATAATAGTAAAGAAAAGGAGTTCTTATATGAAATTTCAGAAAATCCGTGATTTAAGGGAAGACCATGACCTGACCCAAGATACTTTAGCCCTACTACTAAATATCAAACAAACCACATATTCAAAATATGAATTGGGCAAAATAAATATTCCTATTGAAGTATTTATTAAACTTGCCGATTTCTATAATGTGTCTGTAGACTATCTTCTTGGTAGAACTTCAAATAAAAACTAAACTATTTTCTATCCGATTATCTAAATCAGAAAAAGACACTACATATCACTACGTGATATATCGTGTCTTTTTAGCTTTATAGAAAGAAAAACGAGGCAAACCTTTTTCTTATTATTCCGTTAAAGCCTTTGCAAGCTCTGTAAAGATAATCCCTAAAGCATGTGCACCTGCATCTGGATAACCAATACTCCGTTCGCCAACAGTACCTGCTCGTCCCATTCGAGCTGCGATTGTTTCTGTTTTCTTCGCTCCTAACACTGCTGCCCTAGCGGATTTTTCAAAGATTTGTAACAGCGCTGTTCCTTTTAGTGCTTCTTCGCTCCAACTATCTGCACAAGGCACTAATGCATCAATGAGCGTTTTATCTCCAACCACTGCACCACGTCCAAAAGAACGTTCACCAACATCTTGAATCCCTTTCACCGCCGCTTGCAACATATCCGCAAATGCTACTGCATCTACTTTATTCTGATTTCCAACTGCTTTTCCTGCACTCCGAAAAGCCGAACCCCAGATGGGGCCACTAGCACCACCGCAGTATTCCATAATAATTAATGCACATTCTTCGAGAAACTGACCAATGGACTCTATATCTGCTCTGTTTATCTCTGCCCATTCTTCTTTTAATCTACGAAATCCTTTGGCTACACTCATTCCAAAATCGCCATCTCCAGCATGTGAATCTAATTCACAAAAAGGTACTTCATTTTTGATAATCACTTCACTCATCTTATCAATTAGGTAAATAATATTATTTAAGGATAATTGATTCTCCTCTATCTTAGCATAGTCCCTATTTGTTTCAACTTCATAAACTGCCGATATTTCTTTCTCTGATATTTCTAATTCTTGATAAACACATTCTTTTGCAGTTCCTATTATTTTAAAAGCTGGTGCATCACAAGAACTATCTAAATATCCCTTTAGCTCTTTATCTATTTTTAGAATTGACAATGATGCTCCTTGCATATCAATACTAGTCATATAATTGCCCACATAAATTCTACTCGCCTTTGTATTCGTTTTTGCCAGCACTTTTAAAACTGCATTATTAAATAAGTAAAGCTCCTGTAGCGGTGTTCCGCCAAATCCGTTAATTAAAATAGCTACTTCTTCCTCACGCTCCACAGGAATGGATAGTGCCGCTAACAATTCTGGAACCATACGACTTGCTAATTCATCAGCAGTGACTATTGGTTCACGGCGAATACCTGGTTCCCCATGAATGCCAACGCCATATTCCATATCTTGTTCGCTAATTTCAAATGTAGGTGAACCTTTAGCTGGAACCGTACAAGAGGAAAATGCAAAACCAATACTCTTAACATTTTCTATCACCTTATTAGCCATCGCCTTTACTTGTGCTAAACTTGCACCCGTTTCGGCCACTGCCCCTGCAACTTTATGAACAAATACCGTTCCTGCCACCCCTCTATGTCCAACGGTATATAAGCTATCTTTAACTGCAATATCATCATTTACTTTTACATAATCGACTTCAACACCGTCTTCTTTAGCAAGATATGCGGCATTTTTAAAATTCATCATATCGCCACTGTAATTTTTAATAATCAGTAATGTTCCCTTATCTGACACCGTTTCTTTGATTGCCTTATAAACTTGAATCTGTGATGGTGATGCAAACACATCTCCGCATACTGCGGCATCTAACAACCCTGTTCCAATAAAGCCCGCATGTGCTGGCTCGTGCCCACTACCACCACCAGAAATTAAAGAAACTTTATCTTGCTTGATATCCTTTTTTCGAAGAATTTTATATTTTCTATTAAATGCTAGTTCGGGGTGTGCCGCTGCAATGCCATTACACATTTCTAGCACAACATGATTCGGATTATTTATTATTTTCTTCACGCCCTTGCTTCCTCCTTTTAGTTTTTATTTTTATACGCTTTTCCAATCGTATCAGCCGTTTTTATCGCAGCCGCTACATCTCTAATAGTAATTGGAAACGGCAACGCGTGAATTGATTCTTCTGGAATACAAGCTTTCTCGGCTACTTCTAGCAGTCTGCTATCTGATATCTCGTTCACCCCAATATCTTCTAAGCATACTGGTAAGCCTACTTCTAAACAAAAGTCTAGCACTTCTTCTATTTCCTCATTAGGTGCATTTTCCAAAATCAACTGGCAAATTGTGCCAAAAGCTACCTTTTCGCCATGGAAATAACCATGTGATTCCTCTAAAATTGTTAATCCATCATGAATTGCATGTGCTCCACCTAAGCCAGCACTTTCAAACC
>JGI994J12354_10002599_pt1 | contig 17395 bp, 11 predicted proteins | sample IntmicLarv3ML3BL_FD_12354 | JGI IMG/M metagenome (IMG submission 12354) | reverse complement strand
CGCTGCCCATGCCCGCCACATCACCCACGTTGTCGCCCACGTTGTCGGCGATGACGGCGGGGTTGCGGGGGTCATCTTCCGGGATACCGGCCTCGACCTTGCCCACCAAGTCGGCGCCCATGTCGGCGGCCTTGGTGTAGATGCCGCCGCCGACCCGCCCGAAGAGGGCGATGGAGGAAGCGCCGAGGCTAAAGCCGGTTAGGACGTCAACGCGCGTGATGCCCAGCACTAGCATCAAAACGGAAATGCCGACCACGCCGAAGCCCACAACGCACAGACCCATCACAGCGCCGCCGCGGAAAGCCACGCGCAGCGCTGCGGCCATGCCGCTGTCCTGTGCGGCGCTGGCGGTGCGGCCGTTGGCCTTTGTGGCAACCTGCATGCCGCAATAACCCGCCAATAAAGACAAAATTGCCCCCAGCAAGAACGCAACTGCTGTGAGCAAATCAATGGCCACAAACAACAAAGCAAACATTGCTGCGGCAAAAACAGCGATGATACGGTATTCGCGAAGCAGGAACGCCATAGCCCCCTCCTTGATGTACGAGGTGATTTCCTGCATACGGGCGTTGCCCGGGTTTTGGTTCTTAATCCAGTTTGCAAGCACATATGCGGTGACAAGTGCGAGTATGCTGGCGCATGTGGTTCCAATCAAAATCAAATTCAAGCTCAAAATCTTCTCACTCCTAAACGCTAATTTCGTCAATTTCTTGGACAATAATCTTTTGTATATAATAAACTATTTACCGTCGTGATAAATAGTAGTTTCTTTCGTTTTTGTAGCGCTGTGGCGAATTCAATTGGTGCTTTGAGCGGGGTGCTTCGTGTGCTTGCGGGAAGGTATAATGACTGATTATACAGAACGTTTGTGATAAACGCAAGAGTTTTTTGAAAATTTTTCAAAAAAGTATACAATTTAACCAAAGGTCAGCCTCCTGCTCCCGTTGCTGCATCGCAGTTCTTCGAGGAATGAACACGTGAAACCTCTATCGCAATGACGAAAAAGTGCATGGATTTCGCAAAATATTCTTTTCATGCGACTCAATTATTTTCCCCAAAATTCGTTCTTCTTTTCCTTTTCACTCGCAACGTTCACGCTTCGAAAAAAAATATCATGCCTGCGCATACAGGCATGATATCATCTTCTTATTTTTGGAGCTTGCGCCTCGCAGGCGCGCACAAAGTCAGAAAACAGCGCACGGCTGGTCGCATCCTCCAGACGCTCCGGGTGCCACTGCACGGCACGCAGATAGGTCGCCTCGGGCATATAGGCCGCCTCGAGCACGCCGTCCGGCGCATAGGCCATGGGCACAAGCATCGGCGCAAGCGTTCGAACGGCCTGGTGGTGCATGCTGTTGACCATCACAGACGCCTCGCCCAGCAGCGCATACAGCGGCGTTTCGGGCAGAATCTCCACGGCGTGGATATGGTCATAGTGTGCCGGATTCGGCCGATGGCATACCTCTCCCGCTGTCGCCATTTGCGTGGGAATGTCTTGATACAGCGTGCCGCCCAGAAAGACGTTGATTACTTGAATCCCCCGGCAGATGCCCAGAATGGGCTTGTCGGCCGCCAGCGCCGCTTCGAAGAGGATTCTCTCCATCTCGTCCCGCTCTGAGCAGATTTCTCCGCAATTCTCCAGCGTCTCTTCGCCGTAAAAGACGGGCGCAATATCCACGCCGCCTGTGAGCAAAATGCCGTCGAGCTCCTGCGCCGTCTGCCGCAACATCGCCTCGTCGGCGAGGTAGGGCAGCAGAAGCGGAATCCCGCCCGCCGCCTCCACACAGCGGAAATAGTAGGGCAGCATCCAGTAGCCCGCCCGCTGGGAATCCCAGTGGGCAGTCAAGCCAATCAAGGGTTTTCTCACGGGCGGCCTCCTCTCTGCTGTTCTCAGAAATGATAGCATCGTTATTATAATGGCATCATTATACATCAATTCTTTTCTGATGGCAAGGGTATTTCATGGATATGCGTTTTTTGGGGTAGATATACCATGCGGACACAATTTTTTGCTAGACTTTGCGTTTTTCTGTGGTAGAATGAACATATCAACAGAGCATGACGTATCCACAACACGTTTCGATTTACAACCGAACCGCCGGAAAGGATGGACGATTATCGTGAAAAAAACACCGAAAAACAGTCGAGAGCTCCCGGGCTACACCAAAAAGGAGGAGCGACTCCACACCGCAAGCCATATCGTTGGTTGCGTCTTTGGCATTGTGGCACTCTCCTTCTGCTCTTATATTTCTGTGCGCAATGACGATGCCGTCGGGCTCGCCGCAAGCGTGGTCTATGGCGTATGCATGATTATCCTGTACCTGTTCTCCAGCATTTACCACGGCCTCAGCCCGGAGCTGCCGCTGAAAAAGCTGTTTCGCACCCTTGACCACTGCTCGATTTTCCTGCTGATTGCAGGCACGTACACCCCCATTGTGCTCTGTGCGATTCGCTCGCAGAATGTGCGGCTTGGCTGGGTTGTCTTTGGCATCATCTGGACGGTTGCGCTTGTCGGCATTGTCCTCAACGCCATTGATATCAAGAAGTATCAGCTCTTCTCCATGGTGTGCTATCTTATCATGGGCTGGGGCATCCTCTTTGTCGCAAAGCCGCTCTATCGGGCGCTGAAGTCCGGCGGTCTCACGCTGCTGGTGGCCGGCGGTATTTGCTACTCGTTTTTTTTTTTCCCATGCGGTGTTCCATCTTCTGGTGCTCGCCGGCAGCACGCTCCACTTTTTCTGCATCACGCATTATGTGCTCTGACGCAGCAGCCTCGCAATGGGCCGTCGGCGCAAATAAGGAAACAAAAAAGCCCCGGAAACATTACGTTTTCGAGGCTTTTCTTTTCGCATAAACCGAATGCATCTGAAGCTCCCACAGACCCGGACAAAATCCGGAGCTGCGGGAGCTTCTCCAACCAAAAGGCCGTTTACTTACCACAGGTGATATTCCCAATTTCAGCAGCGTTTTTTCGACATTTTTTGTCCATGTTTTTTCGAAGCATTGTTTGAATTGCTTGTCCCTTTATGCTATACTTCAAGAAGTGATTTGTATGGCAGATTTTGTACAGTTTGGAACTCACACAAGAAATTGAAACGCTTGAAAGGCGGACTTATCATTGACTATTTTTAATGTGTTTTCACTTCTCGGGGGGCTTGCTTTCTTTTTATATGGTATGCAGATGCTCGGCAGCGCCCTGGAGCAGCGGGCCGGACACAGGCTCAAGCCCATACTGGAGAGCTTAACAAGCAGCAACCTCAAAGGCATTGCGGTCGGTGCGGCGGTGACGGCAATTATCCAGTCCTCCTCGGCAACCACCGTCATGCTCGTCGGCTTTGTCAACTCCGGCATCATGCACCTGCATCAAGCCATCAGCGTCATTTTCGGCGCAAACATCGGCACGACGATTACCTCATGGTTTTTGAGTCTGTCTGGCATCGAGAGCAACAACTTCTGGGTATCGCTGCTCAAGCCGTCCAACTTTGCACCCATTATGGCCTTTGTCGGCATCATCATGCTTTTCACGACAAAGCATAAGAAGGACGTGGCCACGATTTTCCTGGGCTTCGCCATTCTCATGTTCGGCATGGAGACCATGTCCGGTGCGGTGAAGGGGCTTGCAGAGGTTCCGGCCTTTGTTAACCTGCTTACGATGTTCTCCAATCCCCTGCTCGGCGTGCTCGCCGGTACGCTCATCACGGGCATTATTCAGAGCTCTACGGCTTCTATCGGTATTTTACAGGCGCTGGCCAATACCGGAGCCGTTTCATACGCTGCCGCCATTCCGATTATCATGGGGCAGAACATCGGCACCTGTGTGACGGCGATTATCTCCTCTGTGGGCGCAAACAAAAATGCAAAGCGGGTGGCGCTGGCGCATCTGTTTTTCAACGTCATCGGCACGGGACTGTTTTTGGTTATCTATTATATTGTACGGGCGCTCTTCTCCTTCCAGCTTGCCGATGCGCCGATCGGAGCGTTTGGCATTGCCGTGTTCCACAGCATCTTCAACCTCACCTGCACCCTCGTCATGTACCCCTTCATCGGCACGCTGGAGAAGCTGGTGATGAAGGCCATCCGTGATGACGGACAAGACGAGGATGCGGAGCTCATGATTGACGAGCGCCTGCTCGCCACGCCGTCCATCGCCATTGAGCAGTGCCGCAAAATGGTCTGCGACATGGCGGCGCTGACCAAGGAGGCGCTCCTAAAATCGCTGGAAATGATGAAGAATTATAACGAAAAAGAAGCGGAAGCTGTGCTTGAGATGGAGGCACGGGTTGATACCTATGAGGACAGGCTCGGCTCCTATCTCGTGAAAATCAGCATGCGCAGCCTGTCGGAGCAGGACAGCAAAGAGGTGTCCAAGCTCCTGCACTGCATCGGTGACTTTGAGCGCATCTCCGACCACGCCCGCAACATCGCAGAGTGTGCGCAGGAGAAGAGCGACAAGGGCGTGCAGTTCTCCGAAGAGGCGAGAAAAGAAATCGACATGATGGAAGCCGCTGTGGTTGAGGTTGTGGAGCTCGCATTTGACTGCTTTGCGCACAATGACGTCCTGCTGGCTGCGGATGTGGAGCCGCTCGAGCAGGTGGTTGACACCTTGATGGCGCACATCAAGGCCCGCCACATCCAGCGCCTTCAGAGCGGGGTGTGCACCATTGAGCTCGGCTTCATGCTCTCCGACCTGCTGACCAATCTGGAGCGGGTGGCCGACCATTGCTCCAACATCGCAGTCAGCGTGATTGAGGTGGTGCGCTACGGCGAGCTCAACAATCACCAGTACCTGCGGGAGATGAGAAGCGGCCAGTTTGGCGGCGCATTCTCGGAGAAATACAGCACATATCTTGCAAAATACAAATTGCCCTAAAGCCGGGATTGGATAACGAGCTGCCGACATAGTCGGCGGCTCGTTTTTTTCGCCCGGTGCGGTTGGGTCGTGAAGCGCCGCTGTGCAGACCGCACAAANCGTTGGTTAAAATTGAAACAAAAGGTNTAGATGTATCAAAATGTTGTAATATTTTGATACATTTGCTTTTTCTTCTGCCTCCAACCGGTCACACACTCCGCCTAAAAACGCAATGCTCGCAATGCCTCCGGACAGTTATCGCTTTGCAGCGCAGCAAAAGGTTATAATGGCACGGAGATTGCTTATTCTATAACCAACATATGAAACGGGTGCGCCAGGCGGCAGGGACTCCCTACACATGTGAATTTTTTGCAAGGGGCGGTGGATGAATGAATCATTGAGCAGCACAGCATATCAGGATATAGCGCAATGTGATATATTTTTATATTCAAAAAGAGAGAAAGCGAGGATTTTTTATGGATTCTTCTGTCATGATTAGCTTTATTGGGATTATTGTCGGCGTGATATTTTTCATTTTTATATCCGCCAAGGGTCTCAATCTGACCATTTCTGCCGGGCTCGGCGCTGTTCTGATTCTTCTTTTTTCCGGGGTGAATCTTGTCACCGGTCTTAACGAGTTCTGGATTACGGGTCTTAGCAATGCCTCCAGATCCTACATTATGATTTTCGTTCTGGGCGGTATTTTTGGCAAGCTCTTTGACCAGGGCGGCGGCGCACGGCGCATTGCATTCTCGCTGCTGCGCGTTCTGCGCAAAAACGAGAAAAACAAAAAGCTCTTTGCCTGCTATTTCCTTGTTCTGATGTATTTCATTTTGACCTATGTGGGCATCCACGGCTTCATCATCGTGTTCACCGTTCTGGCCATTGGCCGTGAGCTTGCCGTTGAGCTGGATATTCCCTGGAGATTTTATTGCTATGGCTCCGGCGGCATTTTGCCCGGCTACTTCCTGGCAGGCTCTCTCTCCTCCGTGAATGCCAAGTCCATGGATCTCACCGGCACCACTGCGGTTTCCGGCGCACTGCTGTCTATCATTATGGCGGTTATTTTCTTCGCCGTTCATATCATCATTGTGCGGGCAGACATTGCCAAGTCCGAGCGCAAGGGCGAGGGCTTTATGGATACGGGCGCTGAGATTCACAAGGCTCAGATTGCATCCGTCACGGAGAGCGACGACCTTCCCGCACTGGGGCTGGCACTGATTCCGCTCGTGGTTATGCTTGTTGTCGCAGCCACTGGCGCTGCCATCATGACGGCGCTGACCGTGGGGATTGTGCTGTGCTTGGTTTGCTTCCACAAAAGCCTGATAAACAAGGCCATCCTCTCCACCGTCAGCGGCGGCGCTGTTGCGGTGTTCCCGAGCTTGATTAACGTTTGCGGCTGTGCTGCTCTGGGTACGGTTGTGCGCAGCGTGGCCGGCTATGCCGTCATCGAAGCGACGCTCGGCTCCTTCTCGGCCATGACCGCCGGTATTGCGCTGACCATGTTCGGCACGGCAATTCTCGGCTCTTCCACCTCCAGCATGGCGGCCTTCGGCCCGCAGTATGTGGGCTTTTACACAGAGGCCGGGTTGTCTGCTGCAAGCCAGAACCGTATCATTTCGCTGGCGGCAAACTTCTATCCGCCGCACAATCCCGGCGTTGTCAATGCCGCATCCACCGCAAAGATTCCCTATAAGTCCGCTGCATGGATTTACTTCAAGGGCTCCTTCTTCCCCACCGTGGCTGCACTTGTTGTCACCTTGATTCTCGTTGCCGTCGGGGTATTTTAACACGCAAATAAAGAAGGAGATTCTCAACCATGTACACAAGCAAAATCGAAGATATTCTTTTTCATATGGACGATGCCGGCATTGCCCATGTAACGCTCAACCGGGAGCCCTTTAGCAATGCGTTTACATGGGATATGATGCGGGAGATCACCGCCATCATGGAATACTGCGCTCAAGCGGAGGAGGTTCGCACTGTCGTTCTCAGCGGCGCAGGGAGTCATTTTTGCGCAGGCGGCGACATCAAGCGGTTTAAGAGCTTGATTGACGCAGGAACAGGACTCCCGGAGGAGGGCATTGTCTTAACCGGAAAAATGGCGCAAAGCGTCCGTCTCTGCGACAAGCCGGTGATTGCCAAGGTCAATGGCTTCGCCGTCGGCGCAGGCAGTGCGCTGGCTCTCGCCTGCGATTTCCGTGTGATGTCTGCCAGCAGCAAGCTGGTGGGAGCCTTTGTCAAAATGGGTTTCAGCGGGGATACCTGCGGCTGGTACTACATGAGTCGGCTCATCGGCATGGCAAAAACCAACGAGTTTTATATGCTGGGCGTTCCCATGACGGGGGAGGACGCCTTTGCGCTCGGCATTGCAAACCGCTATACGAAAGACAACGAATTGGATTCCGTTGCGATGGAATTGGCGGCGGCGCTGGCAAACAGCGCCACCACCGCCATCGCATATCAGAAAAAAATGATGAACTTAATCGCATATCCCGATTTGTCTGTTTTGATGGAGCTTGAGCGCAATTATATGCCAACATGCTCTCTGACAGACGATCACAAGGAGGCTGTTCATGCCTTTTTGGAAAAACGCCCACCGAAATTTACGGGAAAATAATTTTTGACAACACAAGGAGGACATGTACATGCAATATCATCTCACAGAGGAACAAATTGGTCTCCAGGACATGGTGCGCAAGTTTGTGGACAAGGAGCTCATTCCCGTCGCTGCGCAGTGCGACCTGACAGGGGAGTTTCCCATGGAGGTCTACAAAAAAACCGTTGATATGGGTCTTAACTGTCTGGATTTGCCCGCCGAATACGGCGGCGCAGGCGTTGACTTTTTTACCACCGTTTTGATTCGAGAAGAAATTTCCAGAGGCGATGCAGGCTTCGGCTCTACGCTGGGTGCAAACGGCCTCGGCTTTAAGCCGGTGGCCATCGCAGGCAACGATGAGCAAAAAAAGCACTATGCCGACATCATCATGGAGGGTGGATTCCTCTCCTTCGGCATCACCGAGCCCGCCTCCGGCTCCGATGTCGCCGCCAACACCACCACGGCGGTGAAAGACGGCGACGAATACGTGCTCAATGGTCTCAAATGCTTTATCACCAATGCAGGCATGGCCGATGTGTACACCATTTTGGCCTCGACGGATAAAAACGGCGGCGCAAGAGGCATGTCCTGCTTCATGGTGGATGCGGGCACGCCGGGGCTCTCCTTTGGAAAGAGCGAGGATAAGATGGGCATTCGTGCGTCTCACACCGGCGATGTCGTGATGGAGGACGTGAGAATCCCCGCCAAGAACTTGATTGGTACAGAGGGCGACGGCTTCAAGATTGTCATGGAAACGCTGGACAAGGGTCGGGCAAATGCCGCAGCCAGTTCGTTGGGCGTTTCCCGCCGTGCCATTGAGGAGTCCGTGAAGTACGCCCAGCAGCGCGTGACCATGAAAAAACAGATTTATAAGCACGAGCTGGTGCAGGCCATGCTTGCCGACATGGGCATGCTATACGAATCGGCCCGTATGCTCACATGGCGCGCCGCCGCTGCGCTGGACGCAGGAGCGCCCGAAGCAGCAAAGCTCTGCGCCATGGCAAAGTGCTTTGCCACAGATGCGGCAGTGAAAATTTCAGACATGGCACTTCAAATTCACGGTGGTTACGGCTACATGCGTGATTATCCGATTGAAAAGCTGTACCGCGACGCCCGCATTTTCCCCATCTTTGAAGGGACCAATGAAATTCAGCGCACCATCATTGCGAAATACATGGTTGCGGAAAATAAGGTGGTTGCCCGTTGATTGCGGACAATCGGTGAAGGCGCAAAACAAGAATACGTGAGAGGAGCAAGATATATGGCATTTCAGAATAGAGTAACGGAAATACTGGGCATCAAATATCCGATTATGCAGGGCGGTATGCAAAACCTGGGCACGCCTCAGCTGGCCGCTGCCATTTCCAATGCAGGAGGGCTGGGCACCATCAACATCAGCATGTGGCCCGATTTTGATGAATTCAGAACCGCCGTGAGAGACACGAAGAAAATGACCGACAAACCCATGTGCGTCAACATCTCCATGATTCCCAACGTGGATATGGGCGACAAAATCACAAAATACATTGATATCTGCGGCGAAGAAGGCGTGGAGGTCATGGAAACCTCGGGTGTGGACCCCTCGCATTTGGTTCCACAGATTCACTCCTATGGCATGAAGCACATCCATAAAGTACCTGCGGTCAAGCACGCCATCAAGGCAGCAAAGGGCGGCGTGGATGTCATTTCCATCGTCGGCTCAGAGGGCGCCGGTCATCCCAGCCCCGACCTCATCGGCGGTCTGGTGCTGGCTGCGAAGCTCAGCGGAAAGCTCGATGTCCCCTTCATGCTGGGTGGCGGCATTGCAGACGGGAAGGGCCTTGCGGCGGCGTTTGCGCTCGGCGCTGAGGGCGTCGTGGTGGGTACTCGCTTCATCGCCTGCACGGAGTGCCTCATCAGCGAGAACCACAAGCAGTGGATTGTCAACGCCACGGAGCGGGACACGGTGCTCTGCCAGCGGGCAATCAAAAATATGGTGCGCGTGGCCAACAACGGCGCTGCGCAGGAATGCCTGGAAATGGAGAAAACGCCCGGCGTTACCTTACAGGATTTGATGCCGATTATTTCCGGCGCAGCGGGCAAGGCCGCCTACGCCAGCGGAGACACATCCAAGGGCATGTTCGCCGTGGGGCAAAACATCGGCCTCATCGACAGCGTGGAAAGTGCGGAAGAAATCATCGACAGCATGGTTGCCGAGGCATCTGCGATTATCACCCGGCTGCAAACGCTGACAAAATAGCTGTTCATCATTAGGAGGCAATCGTATTGAAAGCAAAACGCAAGTTCTCCGTGCCCGCTCTGTGTGCGTTTGTATGCTGCGGCCGGCGATTGGCTGTGGCACACGCACGGAGCAGAGGGAGTAAAAGCCTATGACGATACCTGTTTTGATGGTGGTCATTTATTTTCTGGCCACAATCGTGATAAGTCTGGTGTACGCAAGGCGGCAGAAGGAGTTAAAAACGTATTTTGTGGCCGCAGGCAGCATGCCGATTGTGATGGTCGCTGCGTTGCTGTTTGGCGAAATCATCGCCGGAGCAGGAACCGTGGGCAATGCAGGAACGGCCTTTCGGATTGGCCTCTCCTCCGTCTGGGCCAACTGGGGCATGAGCATTGGCTGCATCCTGTTCGTCATCTTCGTGTCGAAATTCTTCTACACGATGGGCGTTGTCAAGGGGTGCATGTCGGTTCCCGAGGCTTATTCTCACCTGTTTGATGAGCGCTCCCGCATTGTTATGATGTGCAACGTGGCCATCGTGTATTTTATCTTCTTTTCCACGCAGGCTCCGGCGGCGGCATCTATCATTGCGCCGCTGCTCGGCACCAATTATCTGGTCACGGTTTGGGCATTCACTGCTGTGTTCATTGCGATTACCATTTTTGGCGGGATTCAAGGCGTTGCGGCCATGAATATCCTCAACACAGTCGTCATGTTCGGAGGCATGATTATCGTGGCGGTTCAGTCCGTTTCATCCTTGGGTGGGCTGACAGAGCTTCAAGCATCTGTTCCTCCGACGTTCTTCAGCGTTGCGCAGCCGGATTTCTGGACCGTTTTTGCGCAGGGGGCAGGCACGGCCATCGGCTTTGTCGCCTCCTCCAATGTCGCCACGGCATGCTTTTCGGCCAATTCTTTGCACACAGCGAAAAGAGGCATTGTGGTTGCCGCAGTTATCGTGCTGCCGTTCGCCTTGATTCCCGCAGTGATTGGTATATGCGCCAGCGTCGCCCTCCCGGGTATTCCGGCGAATATGGCGATGTATCTGATGGCGAATCATCTGGGGCCTGCATTCGGCGGTCTGATCAGCATGGCTATTTTGGCGGCCATCATGGATTCTGCGGGCATCCTGTTGATTGTCACGACGACGCTGACGCAGGATTTGTTCAAGCCATATATATTCCCCAGAGCATCGGACAAGCAGCAGTTGCTTTTCTCAAGGCTCGTGGCAATCCCCCTTGCTATTCTGGGGACATGGCTGGGGATGAACGCAGACTCCATTTTGTCGCAATTGCTTGGCGGCCTTCAAATTCGGTCAGTGGTGGGAATCGTTCTGCTGGTTGCCCTTGCATGGCCGAGAGTGACGAAGGATGCGGCGTTTTACTCCATGCTGGCGGGCGGCGTTGTGGCGGCCTTCTGGCACTTTGCGGGCAACCCCTTGGGTATTCAGCCCCTCTGGCCCGGCGCAGGGGTTTGTTTGCTTATCTTAATTCCAATGACCTTGCTGAGCAAGGAGAAGATTTCCCCGGGCTATCAAATGTATCTGGATGCACAGGCTCAATTATCTGAAATGGAAACCGGTGCGCCGACGCTCGCGCAAGGGGAAGATGAATAAATGTCGGTGCAGAACATGAAAGAGAGGATGTTTTTATGAAAAATATGCTAGAGGGTCTCCGCGTGCTGGACTTCTCGGCGAATGCCGCCGGCCCCAGCTGCGCAGCGGTATTCGCCGACTATGGTGCAGACGTTGTAAAAATTGAAAAGCCGAAGGTCGGCAACGATGAGCGGACGTATGGCATGCGGGTGGATGACGTGAGCCTGCTCGGTGCGTGGCTCAACCGAGGCAAAAAGTCCGTCACGCTGGATCTCAAGGACCCGGAGGCTGTGGCGCTTATCAAGAGAATGATTCTGAATTTCGACGTCATGATTGAAAGTGGTCGTCCGGGCGTGATGGAAAAGCTGGGGCTTGATTACAAGACGCTGCACGCCATCAACCCCAAATTGGTTTACTGCTCGATTTCCGCCTTCGGGCAGAAGGGGCCTTATGCTCGCAAGCCCGGCTACGATGTGCTGGCACAAGCCATGTCCGGCTTGATGCACATCACCGGCGAAGCCGACGGCCCGCCGATGAAAAGCGGCACGACTTTGTCTGACTACGTTGGCGGCATCAACGCCTTCGGCAGCGTTATGGCCGCTCTGCGCTATGCGGAGAAAACAGGCATCGGCCAGCATGTAGACGTTCCTCTGCTGCTCACCATGATATATTTGAACGGTGCCGTGGAATATCTCAATGTGGGCATTGACGTCGGCCGCACGGGCAACTATCATAGCACGCTGTCTCCTTACGGCCTGTATCAAGGCAACAACGGGCAAAGCATCATCCTCGCCGTCATCAGCCCGAAGCTGTGGGCAATGTTCTGCGAGCTGATGGGGCGGCCGGATATGATTGACGACCCGAAGTTCAACAGTCTGAACGGGCGCCGTGAAAACCGCAAAGAGCTGGATTACATCGTTGAGGATTGGTTGAAAACCTTTGACGATATTCAAATTCCGGCTGATTTGCTGGACAAGGCCGGCATCCCGTCGTGCAAGGTGCTTGATAACAAGGGGCTTGTCGATGATATCCATGTGAAGGATCAGAAATATCTGGTGGATGTGCCGACGCCTAAAAATGTCACCAGCAAAGAGACCTTCTTTGCCCGCAACTGCCTGGCGCAGTTTTCTGAAACGCCCGGCACCATCGGACAGGCTCCCGTGGTTGGCGAGAATAACTACGAGGTACTGGCGGAATACGGGTTCTCGCAAGAGGACGTGGACAGGCTTCAAGCAAAGTGGAATTAGTGCTCCTCTTTGCACAGATTTAGCCAGCCCTACCAAAGAGCCGTTTCGCAAACAAGCGGTCTAATAGAATCAAGAGCGGCGCTTCTGAGGAAGCGCCGCTCTCGATTTGTGATGTTTTGTTTAAGAATTTATGTGTTCGAGCTCGTGCTCAGATTTGAGCTTTCTCCATAGCGTTGCACGGCTGATGCCCAGCGCAATTGCGCTTTGAGACGCATTCATCTGCTTGCGGGCGTATACCTCCTGGACAATCTGCTGATTCATCTCCTCCAACGTGCCGAGCTTTACATGAAGAACATCGGCGCACTGCGGGTCTCCCGTGCTGCAATTCGCCTTTCTCATGCGGCCTTTGCCGCCCTTTGCATCAAGCAGCATACCAAACACCAGGTCGAAATGCTCGTCTCCAATGGTTTCCCGGTCACAGGTGACAATCAAGCGCTCTAAAAACGAGTCCAATTCACGCACATTTCCCGGCCAGTCGTAGATTGAAAGGCGTTCCAGCAGCCGTTCGGGAATGACCATCTGCTCGCCCGAGTTGTTGCGATATTTCAGCATCAGCTTCTGCGCCAAGGGCCTAAGATCAGACTTGCGGTCTCGCAGCGGCGGTATCTCCAGATTCAAAATGTTGATGCGGTAAAACAAATCCTGCCGGAAGGTGCCGTTTTGCACATCATGCTCCAAAATACGGTTGGTTGCGCAGATGATGCGGTTGTTGATATTGATGACTCGATTGCCGCCGACACGGATGATTTGCCGCTCTTGAATGCTGCGAAGAAGCTGCGCCTGCGTTGTCAAGGGAATCTCGCCAATTTCGTCCAAAAACAGCGTGCCGCCGTTGGAGAGCTCAAACAGGCCCAGCTTTCCTCCCCGCCTCGCCCCCGTGAAGGAGCCTTCTTCATAGCCGTATAGCTCGCTTTCAATCAAGTTCTCCGGCAGAGATGCGCAGTTGATGGCGACAAAGGGGCCGGTTGAGCTTGCATTATGAATGCTCTGGGCGAAAATTTCCTTGCCAACGCCGGATTCGCCGGTGAGCAATATCGTAGAGCTGGTTTTGGCATACTGCTGCGCCATTTTGATGATGGTTTTCATGCTGGCGCTCTCCGCCATAATATCGGCAAAGCTGCTCTTTGCGCAGAACACGCCGGTGGACATGCCCTGCTTGACCGTATTCTCCTGCGCCAGCGTGTTTTCTATTTGGACGACTTTGAAGGCCTGCTCGGTTCCGTCTTTCGCATGGATTTCAAAGTTAATCGCCAGATATTGCTTCTTTTTATGCACGAACACACGGCGCTGCTGGGAGATATATTGCAGCATTTGATTGGATTTCGCCGCTTTGGAAAGCGGGACACCAATCACATCCTCGGTGGTGATTTCGGCAATTCGGCTCATGGCCGGGTTAAAGATGCGAATGATGCCGGCGCCGTCAATAGAAAAAACAGCGTCCTCGTCGTTGTTGACATAGTTTTTGAATCGCTCGGCCTCGGCATTGACTTTTGCAAGCGACACTGCCGCATCAATTGCCTGACTGAGCGACTCCTCCTCCACCTCGACGTGTACAACTTCGATGTCGTAAGGTTTGGCAACAGAGCGGAGGCAGGTGGCCGTGGAGACAACGACCTTGATGCCCATTTCCTTTACCTTCTTGATACACTGCTCGCCCTCGGATGCGTCCGAAAGAGGCAGGCAAATAATTTTAATATTCAGCGCCTTTTTCATTAAGGGGATATCCAGCTGGCAGCCGCCCTCGGCAACGTCTACAAAGGCAATATAATCGCTAAACGCCTTTGCCTTTTCCAGTGCGGCGAGAAACGAATAATTGGAGACATTGAGCTCTATAATCGCAGAGCCAAATTCTTTTTTCAAAATCTCACTCGTCGGCATGCGAGCAATCACCGGATAGCAGCCCTCCGACAAAAAGCGCCGTGCGGTGAAAACCGCCTGTTCCAACACGGAAATTTCGCTGACAAGCTCCAGGCCGCGTGCTTCGGCAAGGCGATGAGCCAAGTTGCAGGCGCCATAATATGATCCAATAAATCCAATTTTACCCATGCACAAACACCCTCTCCTCTCGCCTATCTCCTCCTCACTATTATAGCATATTTTTTGCGCAAAAACAAAGCGATATTTTATAATTGCGGCCATATTTTGTAATGTTATTGCTGCCTCAAGGTCTTGCGCCCTGCGGCGATTTGCGGCGGAGAGAATTGCCGGGCTTGAAGCGGGGTTGTGTCAAGATGGAGCTAAGCGTTTCATCATTAATATAAGCAAGGGAGCCACCGGACTATTCGTCCGGTGGCTCCCTTGTTTTCTATCATTCCGAGGCTTATCCCAATTCAACTAAAATGCTTTTTAAGCTTGCCAATGAGCTTTACAAAATCAACGGGTTTGGCGATATGGTCATTCATGCCGCAATCAATGCATTTTCGTATGTCTTCCGCAAAGGCGTTGGCGGTCATCGCCAAGATTGGAATGCTTTTTGCCGGAGGAACATCCAATGCACGTATTTGCCTGGTCGCTGTATAGCCGTCCATTATGGGCATCTGTATATCCATAAATATAATATCATATTGCGCAGCGTTTTCTTTGAATATTTCGACTGCGTACTTTCCGTTCTCCGCTATGTCAATTTGAATACCGGTATCACTCAGCATTGCGACAATGATTTCGCGATTGATTTCAACGTCTTCAACCAGCAGCGCACGACGGTTTGCAAATATGCCCTCTGTGGGCATGTTCTCAAGTTCTCCGAGCGTGCTCGCAGCGTCCGCAGTTGCCTTGCGCAAAAGAACATCTACGGTAAAACAGCTGCCTTCATCAAGAATGCTTTCGACCTCAATATCTCCCTGCATCATTTCCACGATCCGCTTGGTAATTGCAAGTCCAAGCCCGGTGCCGCCGAACTTGCGTGAAATGCCTGTGTCTGCCTGCTCGAACTTGCTAAACAATTTCGGCAGCGTTTCGGGGGCAATGCCGATTCCGGTGTCCCGAATAGAAAAAAGCAGGCGCACGAAATCATCTGACGGGCTTTCTAAGGCCTCAGCCTTGAAGTAAACACATCCGTCCTTCGGCGTAAACTTGATGGCATTGGACAATAGATTAATCAGTATCTGGGATAAACGGGTTTCGTCCCCGATTACCATCTTAGGCAAATGAGGCGACAGCTCGGCAATCAAGCTCAATTGCTTTTGCTCGGCTTGCGCAGACATGATGCTTCTCACATTACACAGCAGCGCCGTCAGAGCGAAGGGCTCTTCCGATATCTCAATTTTTCCGGCTTCGATTTTGCTCATATCAAGCACATCACTAATGATTGAAAGAAGCTGCTGCACGGCTGTATTGATGCGATCCAGGCAACGGTAAATGTCATCCACATTGTCCGATTTACGAGCGATGCTGGACATGCCGGTGATGGCATTGAGCGGCGTGCGAATTTCATGACTGATATTTGCCAGGAAATCAGATTTAGCCTCGGAAGCCGCAAGTGCGATTTCGGTTGTGCGGACAAGATTTTCCATCATCTCGTTGCGCAGCACGCTGGTGGCAAACAATTGACTGATTGTGCGCAATATCGCTTCCTCAATATCCGTGAATACCCGTTCAGTTTTACAATCGTCAAGGCCGACAAATCCCCAGAACTTGCCGAGAATAAAGACCGGAACTACGATAACTGACTGTATGTCCTGCATTTCCAAGTGTTCGCGGGAGTATCCCTCCAAATTCCTGACGATGCTGTTGATACACCTGTTTTCAGACAAATCCAGGAACCAGTCCTCCGGAAACAGCACCGCAACGGTCAGTTCGTTCCCCTGCTGGGGTTCCGCACCGCCCGACCATTCATAAACTTGGGAGCAAAAAAGCTCCTCGCCCCGCTGCTCATTTTCCCATATATATATTCTGTCAACCTTCAGCAAATCTCCGATTTGTTCCATCGCACAAAACAACGCAGAGTGAAACGTCTCGCTGCTGGAAGTAAGTAATTTGTCTGAGATTGAGTTGACAACGTGCAGCAATTTTGTGCGCTGATCGACCTCTCTCTCCAGGGCACCATTCAGCAACGAATAGCTGTCGCTGCTCTGCTTTAGCTGCTTTGCCATAACGAAGCTGTTGACGAACTGAGAATAAACCGATGCAGAAAGAAATAAAGTTGTCGCAAACACAACAAACCAGAAATTGTACGATGAGGCGGGCAGCGGAAGCAACAGCGCACCCATATGAGGCATCCAGAAAAAGTAAAATGTATAAAGCATAAATAGGATTATTCCGGACTTTATCTGATTGAAAACCGTAATACTTCCTACAATAACGGGAATCGCAAACAATTTCATATAATTTCCCAGCGAATACGGCCCGGTGATACAAACTAAAACATCGCTGATGATATAGATAACAGGAAAGAGTACATCCAGCCTTTTGTGCAGGTGGTTTTTCGGATTGTAAGGATGTTTTTCCATCTCTGCGAACACAAAAGCCGCCGTTCCCATGAGCATCATTTTTAATATCAATATGATTATATGTATTGCTGCCGGCTTGTAGGTCGGCAGGTGAAACAGATATATAATAAGGAGCCCCGCATCCATTAGCACCATGCAGATACTCTGGATAAAAAAGCGAGTCGCATTGTTCGAGAACACATATTCCTCAAATTCGAGCAGATGTTCCTTCGGTGCAGTTGCGAAAAGTTGGCGTCCGGCAATCTCAATGATACGATTATATATCTTTCGTTCTCTCAAACGACAGCTCCCCCTTCAGATGCAGTAATTGTGCTGCTAAGCAAATCTTACCATAATAATAAATTTTTATCAATTGGTATTTTTAGCAGTATTGTCGTCAAATGCGGAGCTGTGAAAGCATCGCCCGCTGCCTTGCTTGTCTTAAAGTGTGATGCAGGCAACGAAAC
>JGI994J12354_10002598_pt1 | contig 17402 bp, 13 predicted proteins | sample IntmicLarv3ML3BL_FD_12354 | JGI IMG/M metagenome (IMG submission 12354) | reverse complement strand
TGCTACCTTTACCGTGCTATCCAATGCCATGATACACCGCTCCTTTTCTTCTGATTGTATAGCCTAATTATATCATATATTCCGAAAAAAAACAAGAGCTTTTTCGTTTTTTCTCAAAATTTCTCTTGTTTTCTTTTCTTCTTGGGGCGTATGTGGTAATTTTGTGGGAGGTTGGTCACCAAGGCAAAAGGATCTGTGTATTCTAAAAAGGAAAAAACCCGCAAGCCCTTGAAACATAAGGCTTTGCGGGTTTTCCATTTTGGTCGGAGTGTCGGGATTTGAACCCGAGGCCTCTTGGTCCCGAACCAAGCGCGATACCAAACTTCGCCACACCCCGAAAATGGGTTTTCACCTTAGCGATAGAAACGTAGTAGTGTCAAGGGTTTGCCCCACTTTATATGCCATTTATAACACGATAACGAATTTCCACCTCGCTTGGTTTTCCCTGAAAAACCTCGCTTGGTCAAAGCCAAGCGGGGTTCAACGACTAAGAAAGTATACTTTATTTTATCGTGGTTGTCAAGTCCTATCTGAAAGATTTTTGGTAGCAAATTCTTTGAATTTTGATGAGCAAGTGTACCTTGCTTTCATCGCCTTTTCGGCTGAAATAAAAAAACGACCCTAGTCGTTTAGTACCAATATGCATACGCTGTTTCGTGATGTCTTTCACTTTTCACACATTCATGCCTTTGTCCCTCGAAGTGAAACTTTATACGCTCCTATGTAAAGGCCTTATTTTGTAGTAAATATCAATGTTCTTTTCTTCATCTATCGTGATTCTATCGATGATATTCGCAAGCAATACTCTGTTTGGCTTTTTTAGAGATAGATATTCTTTTATTATCTCTTTATTCGCTTCGCAATCACCTTTTTGATGTCCCTCTAAGCTTTGCCGTTCGTTTTCCAATTCCGCAATTTGGTTTTGGTAACCAATGTTTTCTTTGGATAATTTATCCGCTATTTCTTGGTATAACTCCAGTGAGATTATGCCCTTTAGTTTATCCAAATAGGAACCATGGACAAGGCTCACATTATCAGCAATGCTTTTTTTGGCTTGCGCTATTCTGCTTACAATATCTTTTACCGCTTTTTCTCTTTTGCTATTATCACTCATAATATCTTCTAATTTTTTGGTATCAATCATTTCTTTACACATTCTTTTTACATCTTTTAGTACGGCGCTTTCGATAAATTCATATCTCATGCTGTGCCCAGTACAAAACTTTTGTTTCGGATATTTTCTATAATGGTTGCAAATGGTATAATGTCTTTTTCCATCTCCACTCGTATTTATACCGATTGTATAACCACACTCTTTGCACTTCATAAAGCCTTGTAATAGTAATTTTCTTTCTTTACCTTTTTTATGAATCAACTTATTTTTTTCGTGAATTCCCTGCACCAACTCAAATATTTTCGCTTCAATAATTGCCTCGTGCGTATTGTGTGACACTATCCAATCCTCTTTTGGCACATCTACAACTTTTTTAGATTTGTAGTTTATCTTTTTACGCCTATTTTGGTATAGGCTTCCCGTATAGTTCGGATTTTTTAATATGTCCAGTATTGAGGATTCATCCCAAATGCTTTTTGTCTGATTATTCGGGCACGGGTAACGCATATTTTTATGTACACTTGGCTTCGCTACATTTTCATCCGTTAATTTACGAGCAATTTTTTGCAAGCTCTTCCCCTCTAAAAACATTTCATAAATCTTTTTCACAATAATACTGGCCACGGGGTCTACCACCAATTTATGCTTATTTTCAGGGTCTTTCCTATAGCCATATGGCGCGTATGTTCCCATAAAACAACCGTTTTTCTTTTTTGTTATAATACTTGCTCTAATTTTTTTTGAAATATCCTTCGCGTACATATCATTAAAAATCGCTTTAAATGGCACCATGTCGTTGCCAATGCTATCAACAAACGTATCCACATCGTCGGTTATCGCAATGTACCTAACATTATGTTCGGGGAAGTACTTTTCTATATAATGCCCGAAATTTACATAATCCCTACCCAAACGGGACATATCCTTTGTAACCACCATATTTATTTTATTGGCTTCAATGTCCGCAATCATTCTCTTAAAGGCGGGTCTATCAAAACTTGTACCACTATAACCATCGTCAACATATTCATCATACAATGTGTAATTGTTTTCTTTCAGAAAATCCAATATCAAGCTTCTTTGATTTGTGATACTTTCACTCTCATAGTCCTTGGTATCATCTTCCCTAGAAAGACGGATATACATACCAATTTTATACGTTGTTTCTATTTTATCCCTCCTGCAAAGAAACAACAATGCGATATTGGTACACTAATTGTATCATTATTTCGCACGTTGTTCAATAAATTTCGCTTACAATTTTAAGCAGTATTCTTCAAAAAGTTGCTCTACGATTTCCTGTAAGGTTTTTCCATTTTCATTGTAATGTATTGTCACTTTCAGAATCAAAACACCCCCTTGTTAAAAAATATGATATAAGGCAATGTTAATACCAATACTCCGACCGCTTTTATTTTCGGCGGTAAACTTTCTCAGGGTCTATATCCAGTTGTTCATAAATAAAATCATTCTCAAACCATAGAAAACCGTTTATGTCCTTTATGATTCTCAACATTTTCGCCCCTGATTTCCATCATACTCCATCTCTAGCCTTATTTTTTCAAGAGCTAAAAGCAAGCGTTTTATTCTCGCAACATCTACATTTTTACGGTACTTTGTTTTACAAATTATCATATTGATGAGATTCTCAATAAATATGGTATCTTCTAGCTGTCGGTCTATGCTTTCCTTTATTTCTCTTATATTAACTTTTTTGGTGAAAACTTTGTATTCAAAACAAAAACTTATGATTTCACCTATCAAATATTTTCTTTCCATATTATCCCCCTAACTTCGTTCCACTACTAAGCCTAAAAAGTCCGCAAATTTATAGATTGCACTTTTCTTTAGCGTTCTGAATTCATTGCTGTCACTGCTCTCAAATCCCAGTAAATCCACAAACTCATCTTCAAACTTGTGTTTTATAAACCGCTCTTCAATATATCGTTTTTCATTTTCAGCTAAAATGCTCATTGCCCAGTAGTAGCTTGAAATGTATGCCTTTAACTGCTCTTCTTTCAGCTCTTTTGCCGATAATTGAAACACATCTTTCCCAAGCGGTGTATACGGCTCTTTTTTGTATTCGGCCGAAAAATCATATTTCGCAGTTAATCCCTTTTGGGCATTTAGCTTTGCCCACTCCCACCTCAGCCTTTCTAAACTGACAAAATACTGATTAACATTCTTCTTTGTTTCTTCAAAACTGAATCCGTCTAAATTCTTGGTTGAAAATACTTCACCAAAGTAAACCATAATCTCCCTCCCCCCTTTCAAAAAAAGATAGCGGGACTCATACCGCTATCCTCAAATATATTTCACTTCATTTTCTTGCAAATCAATACGTTCTATTTTAATATCAGCCCCCTATATATTTCCTTTGGTTTTCAGGAAATTGGCGCTATCATACCAAAGGCAACTTGTCGAGATTTGTCTATTCATGTCGCAAAAACGTTGTTTTTATCAAATTGCTACATTTTACAACAAAAAGGAACCCTACTCATGAGGATTCCTTTTGCGCCCTTAAATTTCTCGTATGATAACACATTATCACATGGATGTTCAAAAGTGAATGTTTATTTTCGAGATAATCCTTGATTTTTGCGTTAATGACATATCCGCCTAGCGTTGACTTGCGTGAAATTCGCGTTACTGATATGTTGCATTTTCATAGACTGCATTTTTCTGTTGCTCTAGCCGTGCAATGCGTTTGTCTAAATTGGGGTGGGACGCTCTCAAGCGGTCTTTCAGCTTCATCTTTTCGCCCATGCTCATTTCTCGGAATAAGTATAGGGTTTCTATTAATCCCTCACTGTAACCATTGTCATAAGCAAATTTATCCGCCATATACTCATTGCGCCTGTTTCCGACTGCAAGAAATACGGCTACGATAAATCCAATAATCGCGTTAAACATGAACACAAGAGATAAATCGCTTTTGTTGAATTTTCGCATGGATAGCTTCAAAATCATCCACAGCACTATAAACGCACCGTTTCCAATGGTCATCACAAGCGTTACCTTGGTATCACCGTTATTCATGTGCCCAAACTCATGCGCAATCACGCCTTTCAGCTGTTCCTCGCTTAGTGTTTCCATTGCGCCCCTTGTCACAGATATGGAATTACTGCCAAAGGCATAAGCGTTTATCTCTTTGGTTTCTTCGATATAGAGCTGTATTTTTTTGCTGATACGCTTATTGTTGTCTGCAATGTCCTTGTAGACGGCATTAAAAATTGGGGTAAGATATTCCTTGTCGCGTTCCGTTCGTATCTTCCTTGCCCCCGACAGGACGCGTAAAAGCCACTCTCCAACAGGCGAGAACGCCAGTGCAAGAGACGCAAGCTCCAAACCGAGCATAGCATAAAAGATTTCGATGTCATCAAACGCAAGAACTGCCAGTACCAGGGAATACAGTGTGAGCCAGAGGAAAAACAAGCCATTGGATTTTACAAAGTTCAATAGAAACACCCTTTCTTTTTTTGATAAGTCATCTATATGCTTGACCACTTCAAAAAATACAAGCCTGGGCTTGTCATACTTTTTATGTAAAGGGCGTATCCATAAAAACAGGTATTCCCCAAAACATTACAGGAGGGTTTCGGCATGAAAAACGGTATCTACACTTGTCCAAGTTGCGAAGAAACAAAGAAAGTCCCCAAAGCACCCGCTCCTATCCACTGCCCCAAATGTGGCAAAGCCATGAAATGGGTAGAAGACTACCGCTTTTAACCTCCGCAAAAAACGTGTCATAATCCGCTATCGGGTTATGACACGTTTTCGTTTAGAATGGCTTATTTATTTTCACTTTGGAATGAAACTTCAAATCCCTTGATAGAAAAATAGCATGACCTGTTTCCAGTTCCTTTATCGTATTCGGATGATAAATGTACTCATAAGCACGGTGCAGTGAGCCAAGCTCCGTAGGTGTTGCGCTTCCGTCACTGCCTCCTTTGATTTGATACGTTGCGCTCATTGTTTTTCGTGTACCGAGAATTTGCGCCCAGCTCTCGGCATTCGTGTTGCTGTTTTGGCGGAGCAGGATATAGTTATTGCAGTTTTCCACTACTGTCTCTAAAAAGGTTTCGCCGTTGATGTTATCCAAATCAGACAGGCTTTGCGTTGCCAAAATACAGGTGATATTTGCAGAGCGGGATTTATTCACAAGGTCAATCATCGCCCTTGAAATGTACACATTGATTTCGTCCAAAATGTAAAAAATTCGCTTTTTTGTATTTTGGTAGAGTAGGCTTACCGCTTTTTTGCTGTCAATCACAATCAGCTTTCCAATCAGCGGTGACATTTCGGGATACATCAGCGGGTTTAGCACAAACAGAACCACCGCATTTTCTTGCAGGGCGCTATAAATATCTATCCCGTCCTCATGGAATATCTGACCCAAGCGACTTTCTTTTATGGTGCTGAACCGTGCGGACGCACCCTCGGCAATTTCTCCGCTGACTTTCGCAAGCTCCATATTTCGAGCATGTTCTTCTTTTGTAAGCAGAGTTTCCTCCGCTAGTTTTTTACTCAACAGCGTAAACTGTGCGGGAGGCAAAAACTTTGTTAGACTATCAAGCGATACAGCAATAGAGGCAAGCTCCAAAAGCCCGCAAAGGCGTTGTATATAACGCTCGGTGTTGTACTTGTAATGCTCCTCGCTCCAGTTCGTCATGTTAATAAGCATATCCTTGATGATGTCGGCACTGGTATTTCGAAACGGATTGTATTTGTCGCAAGTATCGGGGTTGTTTAGGTCTATCACATACACTTTCTTTTCATTGGAAAGGCGTGTTACAATATCAAGCAAGCTATCTTTTCCAATATCGCCCTTGCCGTCAACAATCAGCATGGGGTAGTCATATTCGATTCCCGCTTTCACAAAATTAGACAACGCAACGGTTTTTCCGCTTCCTGTTGTTCCGCAAACAAAAATATGCTTCGCATTATTGGGCACAAAAATATTCCGCTTGTTCGGAGAAATACCCAGCGCTGTCTTTTCCATGTCAAGCTTCACTTGCTTCCCTTGGTTTTTTGTAGATTCGCTCACGTCCTTTTCAAAATTGAATAGGTCGTTTTTGCCACCCTTGGAACGCCTTATCAGCTCAAAGACGAGCAGTAACAGCCCGCCAATGATAGCGATTGGTAAAGCTGGGCGAATGCTATTTATAGAATTCAGATACAGCTTCAATCACTCCCTCCAACGCCAATATTTCTATATTGGGGTATTCTTTTTTCATCTGCTCAATGGTGTTTTGCAGTTTCCCCGAATCCTTTTGCAGAATCCATATTTGACTATCATATGCCATAAAATTGTCCTGCCCGTTTTTGTAGATTCGCTCTTTTGATTTTAAGGTCAGCTCAATTTCTACCGCTATCTTTTTTCCGTTCTTGAGAAGAACGAAATCGGGATAGTGCCGTCTTGTGCCGAAGCCATCTCTCGCGTGAAGCTCTTTTTCTGTGACAATATCACCCAACGTAACACCGTGACGGCACACAAAAAAGACCGCACAGTCCAATAGGCAAATATCATGGTGGATACGCTCAACGCGAATGGTATCCGCGCGTTTGTTCGCACCGATGAGCATACGCCCCTTGTGTGTGACCGTGTATAAATACGGTACGCCGTACAAGTATTTGGTACGCTCCAAATACCCCGCTTCCAAGAGCGCTTTTATTCTTCTGTCTGTTGCTCTCGCGCCCGAAAACGGCGCAAGCGTTTTGATATGCCGTCCAAGGCAAAACCGAAAACGGTATACCAATCGTATCACCTGATAATCCCTTTCTGTCAATTGCAACCCTCTTTCGCTCATGTAAGCGTTCCCCCTTTCAAAGGCTCAAAATACAAAATAATAGAATCTACAAACCCACATTTACTCCCACTATATATACTCATCACTCTCATTCATCATGAATTTTTTTCATCACTCGAACTACTTTTCACACCTCATAAATAGTAACAAGAACATAAGAGTGAGTCTCGGGTGTTTTGGCGTCCGAGACTCACTCTTATGTTCCTATTTTTGGTAGTGAAAACCCTTATGGGTTCAGTAGTTCGAGTGATGAAAAAAAATGCCCCGCCCTGCCTTTGCATGGTGTGCTTAGGCAGAACGGGGTTCGCTATGCGAGGAAGAATAGGGGTGAATAGCTGTCTTTCTCGTTTGTATGGTGTGGGTTTTGAGAGATAAAACGGCTTAACCAACTGTGTGGTCTAAAATTTGCCACCCCTCAGGAGAGGCGTTGCTCTTCTTGAGTTTTATTACAAAAGGCTTATTCGAAACTTCTTCAAAGGTTTCAAAATCCTCCGTAGTGAACCCGACCGCACGCCCTCTAAGCTCAAAAAAACCGTTTCCCAAATCATAAAGCTGTATATCTCTTGCCTCCGTAAACTCGTCCAGTGTTGAGGGGTAAAAATAAAAATACATTTGCTCTTCGTTGTATTCAATTTCCCAACTATATTCTTTGGGTATTTTTTGGGGGTCGGGAGGGGTGGATTCGCCCAACATGTCATGGGCTAAATAGTCTAGTGCACGTTCGGAAGAATCTCCTTTTAGATATATCAGCAAAAAACGAATGATTGAATATGTGTCACGGTTGTCAACTTTTCCCAAGGGGATGAATTGATACATTCCACGAAAAAACTCTTTCTCGTCGGCGGAAAGCGCAACCTTTTTCGGATACGTCTGTGTATTCGCCTTTGCTGTGCTAGATTCTTTTGGCGCACCTGTTGTATTTTTTCGGGTAGGGGAATTTGTTTTTGATGCCGCGACATTTTGGTTTGTCGTTTCGTTTTTTTCCGTTGCACCCTGCTGTTTCACGGAAGTATTGCTCTCTTTTGTTTTTTCTTCCGTACTGTCTTGCGCTACGTTATCGGCAACCGTTGTGTCCGCCCGCACATCCTCCGAATCACTCGCCTCTGCGTTAGTGGGGTTTTGCTGTGTACAGGCGGAAAGCATAAATATGAGTATAAGCACGATGGATAATGTTGTTGTTTTCATGTGGCGCTGACCTCTCGTTAATTGGTTTTTGGTTTCGCATTCTGTGCATTTAGACATGAAGCGGAATACGGAAAAGCACCTCAATGTCTAAGGTAATATTCGTTTATTAATTCGTTGTCAAAAGTGTATATAACATCTGTATTTGGTAGTTCATAATCTTCCGTAAGCATATCAAAACCCCATTTAAGATTTGCTTGCTTCATTCTTTCTCTGGCTTTTTCAAAATCCTCACGTTGAATATTAAAATGCTTCACAAAAGTGACTAACAGCATCTCTTTAGGTTCTTTATCCCAGTCATCGCCCTCATCTAATTTATGTAGCCAAGAAGAAACTTTGCTTCTATCATCTACCAATTCTGAAAATTTCCCTTCCAATACATAATATGTATATCTATATGTTGGTTTGAACATAAATCCATCATGTGCAACTTCAAATTCTTCTTCTGAATAAATCTTTATCGAACCCGGTACATACTCTAAAGATACATTTTCGGTTGAAGGGTCAAACGACTGGCTTGTTGACTGATTGCTATTTTCTTTTCTGTTTGCAAAACAAGAAGACAATAGCAGGAACATAGATAAAACTAAAAATAGTATAAATAAAAATAACTTTATATTTTTTTTCATAGAAACATCCTTTCATCAAACCTATATTCACAGATTTGAATACTGCATTAAGGTCTCTTTCTTTATGAAATAGAAAAAGACCTTAATGTGAATTCTGCTTTACAAATATAAGTTCTTACTTTTTTTCGTATCTGTAATATTTAAAATCTTCTGTACACTCATCATAGTACAAGGTCTTGTTCTTCTTGCAAGCTATACGCATTTTATCTTTGTCAAAAGACGGATTGCATTCGTACACACCATTAATCAGCTTCTTGTAAATAGGGTTCGGATTAGGTTCTTCGTCAAAACGCTTATCCTTATCGTCATAGTGCTCCAATGGATTAATTGCAGTGGCATCCTCTATTCCACGTTGTACTTGAAAATGCAGATGAAGCGGTACACCCCCCGTATTGCCCGATATACCAATCTGTTGATTTCGCTTAGCTTTTCCACCCTCCTTTACAGATTTATCTATTGAATCTAGGTGAAAATATTTTGTATACAACCCGCCCTCCGTGTCTATACCATTATAATGCCGTATAAGGATGGTTATGCCGCCTGCGGCGGTTCTGCTTTCTCTAGTTTTTATAACTATTCCATCCGCAACACTTACGACGGGGTCATTTTCCCCACGCCCAATGTCTATTCCATAATGTGAACTATAGGAGTTAAGTTTTTTCCCTGTTACTGGATCAAATACATCACCGCGATAACCATATGGCGATGTTACTTTGTAACTGGCCGGCAAAGGCCACACCCAGTTAAAATTCCACTGTGCATACAACGTCACATTTTTTGTAGGTGTATAAGGGAAATTGATTTTTGTTCCTTCTGATTCTTTGGTATACCATCCTTTGAAAGTGTATCCGTTATTTATTGATTCTTTAGGCGCATTCATCGCTTTTCCAGCAATTACCATTTTCGAGGATATAGCAATCCCCCTTACTTTTGGGTCAAACTTAACGGTATATGCCTTATTCCACTGTGCATACAACGTTATATTTTTCTTAGGCTCGTATGGGAACGGAATTTTTGAACCACCCGATTCAGCGGTATACCACCCTTTGAAAAGGTATCCGCTTTTATTCGGATTTGCGGGCGCATTTACCGTTTTTCCGACAGCAATCGTTTTCTCACATGTCGCGCTGGCACCTTTCTCGTCAACGCCGCCCTTTGCGTCAAACTTAACGGTATATGCCTTATTCCATTGTGCATACAACGTTATATTTTTCTTAGGCTCGTATGGGAACGGAATTTTTGAACCACCCGATTCAGCGGTATACCACCCTTTGAAAAGGTATCCGCTTTTCTTCGGATTTGCGGGTGCGTTTACCGTTTTTCCGACAGCAATCGTTTTCTCACATGTCGCGCTGGCACCTTTCTCGTCAACGCCGCCCCTCGCGTCAAACTTAACGGTATATGCCTTGTTCCACTGTGCGTACAACTTTATATTTTGTGTGACCTTATACGGGAATGCGATTTTTGAACCACCCGATTCAGCGGTATACCACCCTTTGAAAAGGTATCCGCTTTTCTTCGGATTTGCGGGTGCGTTGATTGTTTTTCCACTGGCGATTGTTTGAGCTTTTACCGCACTTCCCCCATTTGAATGAAACGTAACCGTGTATTCTGGGTTCACCGTAAAACTGACCGTATCGCTGTACGTCCACTTGTTCGCAGACTTATTTACCGCCGCCAGTTTTGCGGTATAATTTCCAGCGGGCATTTTGGAAAGCGAATAACTAGTTCCAGTCATCGAAAACTTACTATACTTCAACGTACTGCCTTGGTAAATTCGCAGGTCATATTCAGTTGCCCCTGCAACTTTCACCCATGTAAATTTAACTGGTGAAGAAGGTACATTGTTTTTCGAAACGGTGAGCGTAGGCTTGGCTGGGGTAATGCTGGGTGTGGTTTTGGTTAAATTCTCACTAAATATCCAAAATTCATCTTTGCCGTCAATGATTCGATACCACAACTTTCCCAGTGAGTTTTTGCCACTGCCCGTTACCGTTACTTTTTCATTTTTTGCCAGTGTTTTAATCGTAGGCTCCTTTGAATAGGGTCTCTCGCGAACCGGCACATCGTCTTTCACCGCATAATATGTTGCAGACATTGTTGTCGGCGACATGTTAAATACTTTGCCGCAGGTCGTGCAGTAACCCAACTCGTTATAAGTCGTGCATTTCGTATGTGCCGCAGGACTCACGGTAAAGCTGATTGTATCGCTGTATGTCCATCTATTTGCAGATTTGTTTACCGCCGCAAGGTACGCGGTATAATTTCCAGCGGGCATATTGGAAAACGAAAGACTCGTCCCCGTCATCGAAAATTTACTATATTTCAATGTATCACCCTGGAAAATTCGGATGTCGTACTCTGTGGCGTTCGCAACCTTTGCCCAAGTAAATTTGACTGGAGAAGTCGTTACATTGTTTTTTGAAACGGTGAGCGTAGGCTTGGCTGGTGCAGTGTTGGTTGTGTCTTTTGTTAAATTATCACTAAACACCCATGTGCCATCACTGAGGCGATACCACAAATTTCCCTGTGAGTTTTTGCCCCTGCCCACTACCGTTACCTTTTCATTTTTCGCTAATGTTCTAACCGTAGGCTCCGGGGAATAGGCGCGGTTCCGAACCGGCACACTGTCTTTCACCGCATAATATGTTTCCGACATTTTTGTCAGCGATATTGTAAACACTTTGCCACAAGTCGTGCAGTAACCCCAACTGCTATAGGAAGTACATTTACTATGTGCGGTGGTGCTATTGGCTACCGTCACGGTTAAGGTCGTCTTAAATTTTGTATCAGCGGTAGCAAATGAAATTGTCGCCTTTCCTGCTTTTAAAGCCGTAACTGTTCGGGAACCATAACTGACGATACTCTTATCTGAAACGCTATATTTCAACCCCTTGTCGATAGCGTCAAGGGGCAGAAATACAGGATGAATCGAGAAAGTACCACCGATATTCAGCGTAACAGAACTCGGAATACCTTCAATTTTTGTAGGATACTGTACCGCCGCACTTTTGAACCGATTTGACCACCACGGTTGCAATGCGCTATGATTATTGCTGTCACTGCTTTCGGTTTCCCATTTTTGTTCTGCGGTATTCGCGCTTACTTGAAAGGTGCCCACTAGACTTGATACTACCAACGAGAAAGCAAAGAATACCGTTGCCAAGAGGAAGAATGCACGACGTTTCATGAATAAAGACCCCCTGATTTTTTTAAGAAAATAGCCTTTTGGGTGTATAATTGCAAAAAGACAACCACGACCAGGAATTACCACCCCGTTCGTGAAGTTCTTTACTTCACGAATAAAAGAAGACGAAGCCTTATTTTATATAGCTTCGTCCTTTTTTTGACCATAAAATTGACCACTAATAGCACACCGCGAGCTTTTCCATACTGACCCTTTGTAGCTCTTTAGAGGAATGCACATAACGCTTGAGTGTGAATTCCACAGAGGCGTGACCTAAAATCTCGCTCAATGATTTTCCGTCTACATGTTGCTCGATGGCTCTTGTAGCGAATGTATGGCGCAGGGCATGGAAATTGATTTCTTCCACTTTGGCGTTTACCAAATACCCCTTGAACTTTTTCTCATAAAGTCGGGGTTCAATGAAACGGCTTGCTTTGCCTGTTAAAACATACGCAGTCGGGCGATACAATTTTTCATATTGTTTCAGTGTTTTCAGTAGAAAAGTAGACAACGGAATGGTTCGCACGGACATTAGGCTCTTGGGGGAATCAATCACTATTTTTGTTTTGCTCGGTGCATTGTTATCCGTGTCCTTAATCCTTTGCAAGGTTTTGGTAATCATCAAGCTTCCTGTTTCAAAGTTGATGTCCTGCCATTGCAATGCGCACAGCTCACCAAGTCGCACACCTGCGTATAGCGAAAGTAATATTCCCAATTTTTCGCTATTAAGGTCTTGCTGTATGTAACGCACAAGTCTTTCCTGCTCGGTGGGTGTTAATACAGGAATCTCTGCGATTCTCTGCTTTGGCAAGCGTAGCTTATAATCAAATCCTGATAAATAATGCTTCTGCTCCGCATACTGTATAATTTGCTTGAGTATGGAAACAATGTCATGCACTGTTTTTGCAGATAATCCGCCCATTCCGTCAAGCCTGCCCGAAATGCTCTTTTCTTTTATCAGCGCATTTACTAAAGTGTTTGTCAACGATGTCACAGGTGTTTTCGGGAACGATGGTATGATGTGATTCATTGTCACATTGTGATAGCGCGCATAAGAAGACTTTTTTAAGCCAACTTGTACGACTTCCAACCATTCTTTGCACAACTCCTCTACCGTTATCTTGTGCGGTTTTTGCTGTGGCGTTGGTGCTCTTTTCAGCGCTTCCAATTTTTCTTTTACTTGCGTGTAGGACACGCCATAAACAGATTGGTATTCATACTTTCCGTTGGGGCTACCACTTTTTGCGTATCGCGCCTCCCAACGCCCATCTTTTCGTTTGTAAATGTTTCCACCACGTCTCGGCATAATCAATCCTCCAATTTTGACCACGTTTTTGACCAGGAATAGCGGTCAGTACACAAAACAATACACGGAAATTGTCGCAAAAACGAAGTCAAAAAATATTTTCTGAATAACACTTGACAATATAACGTCGTTTTGTGTACAATTAGCGTTAGAAAATAGCGTTTTTTGCATTCGTGAAGTAAAGAACTTCACGAACGGATTGTGTGCTACAGCCTTTTATATGGCTGTTTATTTTTTTTGTTTTTACATGTATATTCTGCGTTTACAAACTCATGCCCCACGCTCTTGCAAACTCCATGAGCGCGGGGCTTTTTATTGCTTTTTTGAAATTTCATTTTAACCTTTTTTCATGGTAATACGCTTACTTCGTCCATTTTCTGTCGCACTATCAAGAAGGCTAAAGTTATCATAATCACGCTTCAAATCACTGCCATAGAGATTAACGTATTGTTTTACCATATCAAGGGTAGAATGTCCCAGTACCTTTTGCAGGCGGAAAATATCGCCACCGTTCATAATCCAGTTCTTTGCAAAGGTATGCCGAAAAAGGTGTATGCCTGTTTTGGCTACGCCTCTGCTTAAATTATAATGTCGGATACATTCTCCCATTGTATCTTTCGTTAACTGCTCGCCGTAAACACTGCAAAATAAAAAATTGCTCGGCTCACCCTTGCGATATTGCAAATATTCTGCAAGCACTGCTTTCAAGGCACTGGAAATAGGAAGAATATACTGCTTTTTTTGTTTTGTCTTTCGGATAAAAATTTCACCTTCTTGCAGATTCACATCACCAATACGAATATTGGCAACGGTTCCCAAGCGGTTGCCTGTTGCAAGAAAGTAACACACAATCGTCCAATTGCGAATATCCGCAAATGAACAAGTTTTTACATCGGGTCGCTTTATGAGTTGCTGTACCTCATAATCCGTATAGGTTTCCTTTATCGTTTCCTCGACACGGGGCAGTGCTATTTTGAACTCGTCTATCCATTCGTTCTCCATCATGTAGTAGAGAATGGTACGCAATCCCTTTATATAAGTTTGAACCGTTTTTTGCGATATATCGGGTTTTGTTTCCTTAATATAAGCCAAATATTCAAAAACGCTCTCTTTGTCAACCTCCACACACAGGCGTTCCTCGCCAAAGAATTCTACAAAATACTTGTATCCTGCTTGGTAGTGCTTTATCGTTTCCTCTGATATGTTCATTACACGCTTCGACTGAACGAATTGGTCAAAGGCCTCTTGAAGCGTTCTGTTTTCCTTGGACTGAATTGTAACAACTTTCTTTCTCTGCATATCTATTCTCTCCTTTCTTTCAAAACATAGCTATGAATAAAAAACGCAAAAAATTACTCGCCTGGTTACATGAAATACGTCACATAACCAAGCGAGATGTTTTGTCCATTTCAATACTTTTTAGAAAAATAAAAAAAGCGTACAAGCCTTGATACACAAGGACAAGTTCGCTTTAATCCAAATAATTGTGCTGTATAAAGGTGGTGTTTTTTCACGATTTGCGCTCCCGAACCAAGCGCGATACCAAACTTCGCCACACCCCGAAAACTGCTGCCGTTTTACACGGCTGTCGGCTATTATGACTGATACGGGCAGGAAAATCAAGTGTTATTTTTTGTTTTTTGCCACTTTTTTGCGCAGTGGCTGCAAGAATTGCATTTTCCCTTGAATTCCCTGTATTTCCTGCTATAATAATATTATAGGAATCCCAATGAAATATAGGAGTGCTTTTTTATGATTCTTGATACCTTGAAAGCCATTCACACGCGCTATTCCTGCCGTGCGTTTTCGGACAGAATGCCCTCGGACGAGGCGCTGGACGCGATTGCGAAGGCCGCCGCCGCGTCGCCCAGCGGGGTGAACCGTCAGCTGTGGCGGATTGTGGCGGTGAAAAACCGCGTGCTCATCAACGAACTGGAGGCCGAGGGCATGCGGAATATGGGCGCAAACCCCGAAAGCGCCGTATACCAGCGCATCATGGCGCGGGGCGGCAAGCTGTATTACAACGCGCCCTGCATGATTGTCGTGCCCATTGCCAAGGCGGAGCCCGCCGGCGCGGAGCTGTTTGACTGCGGGATTGTCTCGCAGAACATCGCCCTTGCCGCCACATCTCTCGGGCTGGACAGCCTGATTTGCGGCCTTGCCGCCTTCTCTTTCGCGGGCGACAAGGGCGCAGAGTTCAAGGAGCGCTTGGGCTTCCCGGAGGGCTACGAAATCGGCATTGCCGTTTTGCTGGGCTATGCGGAAAACGCGGGCGGCACACCGCATGAATTGGATTTGAGCAAAATCAGCTGGATTGATTGAGGAGGAAGCATCATGTCAGAGCAAAAACCGACCATCTATACCTTGGCAACCGCGCATTTGGACACATCCTGGCTGTGGGATTTGGAGACGACCATCGAAAAATACATCCCGCTGACGCTGCACAAGAACTTTGCTTTGTTTGAGCGTTACCCGGACTATGTGTTCAACTTTGAGGGCAGCTATCGCTATGAGCTGATGGAAGAATATTATCCCCATCTGTTTGAGAAGCTGCGCAAATATGTGGAGAGCGGCAACTGGGTGCCGGTGGGCAGCGCCTATGAAAACGGCGATGTCAACACCCCCTCGCCGGAGGCGCTGTTCCGCAACATTCTCTACGGCAACGATTATTTCCGCAAGCAATTCGGCAAGCCCTCCAACGACATCTATCTGCCGGACTGCTTTGGCTTTGGCTGGGCGCTGCCCTCCATTGCGGCGCACGCGAATCTGCACGGCTTCACCACGCAGAAGCTGACCTGGAACTCCGCCTACGGCACGCCGTTTAAACTGGGCAAATGGTACGGCGTGGACGGCAGCTTCGTTTACGCGAACCTGCGTCCGGGTCCTTACGGCACCAGCTTCAAGGAAATCCGCAGCAACCCGCGCTGCCGCGATACGCTGAACGAGAATATGGCAAAATACGATTTGCCCTTTGCTGCGGCCTTGCATGGCATCGGCGACCGCGGCGGCTCACCGAGTACACGCAGCGTGAAAACCGTGATGACGGAGGCTGCGCAAAACGGCGAGAACGCCATTCAGGTGGTTTCTACAGACCTCACAAAGCTGTTTGCGGATATGCGCGCGCTGGACGAGGCACGGCAGGAGAAGATGCCGGCCTGGAACAATGAGCTGCTGCTGACCGCGCACGGCGTGGGCAGCTACACCTCCCGCACGGTGGGCAAGCGCTGGAACCGCCGCAGCGAGCAGCTGGCGGATGCCGCCGAGCGCAGCGCATCCGCCGCCGCCTGGCTGACGGGCGCGGCCTACCCCAAAAAAGAGATGGAGCGCGCGTGGAAGCGCGTGATTGCGCATCAGTTCCACGACGACATCACCGGCACCTCCTTCCAGCGCTGCTATCAGCGCAACTGGAACGACTATGTGCAGTCCATGAACCAGTTCGCCGAGGAATACCGCGCGAGCTGCGAGAAGGTGTCACTGCTGCTGGACAGCTCCTTTGTGCAGGGCACGGCCATTGTGGTCAACAACCCGCTGCAGGGCTTGCGCAGTGAGACCGTCACCGCAAAAATCGCCTGGCCTCATAAGGCAACACAGGTCTATGTGGCGGACGCAGAGGGCCGCGAGGTGCCCGCGCAAATCCTGCAGATTTCGGACGGCATGGCGGAAATCGCCTTTGCCGCGAGCGTACCCTCCGTGGGCCATGCCGTGTATGATGCCAGACCCGCTGCCATCCCCTACGCGGGCGCAAACGCCCTGCGCGTCACGGCGCGGGAGCTGGAAAATGAGAATCTGCGCGTGAGCATCACGGCGGACGGCGCAATCGGCAGCATTCTGGATAAGCAAAGCGGCCGCGAGCTGCTTTCCGCGCCCATTCGCTTCACGGTCATCGGTGACCGCCTTTCCAAGACTTGGCCCGCCTGGGAAATCCAGTATGAGGACGTGCAGCGCCGCGAGAAGCAAATTCCGCGCCTGGTGCGCAGCCGCATTGCGGCGCAGGGCGCGGCGCGCGCCGCCATAGAGCTGCAGCTGGAGCTGGTGCAGGACAGCAGAAAATCCAGCTTCACGCAGTTGCTCTCGCTGGACGCGGGCGCGGATGTGCTGCGCGTTGAAAACGAGGTGGATTGGTACTGCGCCGCCAGCATGCTGAAGGTGGAATTTCCGCTTTGCGCCGCCAACC
>JGI994J12354_10002597_pt1 | contig 17409 bp, 16 predicted proteins | sample IntmicLarv3ML3BL_FD_12354 | JGI IMG/M metagenome (IMG submission 12354) | reverse complement strand
CCGCTGAGCACACCCATGCCAAGCCCGCGCAGCACCGGCAGCAGCAGGAGCAGCGGCAGGCCCGCCGCGCACAGCCCGAGCAAAAATGCCGCCAGCAAAAACAGTAGGTCGGTGCCAAAATAGCCCATGGCGTTTGCCCAAACGCTTTGGCTGCCGCGGTTGATCCGCTGCGCCCGGAGCATCCCGAGCAGCTGCTCCTGCCAGCCCGATGAGGCATTTGCCGCCGTTTTCGCCCCCAAAAACAGCCCCACGCCATATAGGCCCAATACCGCGAGTTTCTGCCAGTTTTGGCCCAAAATGGCCGTGAGTTCGCGCAAAAAAAATTTTCCATCATGCCTGGGCAGGCGAGAAGATGTGCGTTGCCGCAGCAGTTGCTCAACACGCAGAAGTACTTCTCGAAATTTTAGACGCATCATTTTTGTTCCTCACTTTTACTAAACTGCAAAATGCAAATCACTTGATTTTTCTTTTTACGAGAGTTGTCCTGTTATCGCATGCTTATGCGCCATGCTGCCATGCTAGAACCAATTGCATGCTCGCTTCATCGTGATAAACTATCTATGCTTTTACTGGCTAAATTTTATGCACTTCATTGCGCTAAACTATGCGCGCTTTTATCAACTAAAGTTTATGCGATTCAGCACGCTAAACTTTTTGCTTTAGTTTATTAAATTGCATGCAATTTACTATGCTAAAGCTTGCACTTTACTGCACTAAATCACCTCCCCTACAAGAGATGCCAAAATTCGCTGAAAAACTAAACTAAAGTTTAACGCTGTCACATCAGTTGGCGCAGTTAATTCATATGTCCCCAGCGTTTCGCCGTCCAATGCAACCACCACCTTGCCCAATACCTGGCCTTGTTTCACCGGTGCCTGCACCTCCAGCGGCAGCTCCACGCTCTGCTGCAGGCCGCCGCTTCCCTTTGGCGCCAAGGTTTGCATGGATTCCGGCGGCACCGGCTTGATGTATTGCTGCGAGCCGCGCAGCACACGCACTTGGGTGATCAGGCTTGGGGCGATTTTTGGGGTGACAATCTCGTAATTGGCAAAGCCCCAATCCAACAATCGCTTTGCTGTGTCAAAGCGGTCATTGCTGTTGCCGGAGCCCAACACAACGGCGATGAGATGGGTTTCTCCCCGCTTTGCGCTGGCGGCAATGCAGCAGCCGGCCTTGTTTGTTGTGCCCGTTTTGAGCCCCGTCGCCCCCTCATAAAAGCGAATGAGCCGGTTTGTGTTCACAAGCTCTGTTGCACCGCCGCGCAAAGAGTCCATCCACACCTGCGAATATTTTATCACGCTGTCGTGCTTGAGCAATTCCCGGCTCATCAAAGCAATGTCGTGGGCGGTAGTCAGATGCTCCGTGGTGTCGTCGTCCAGTCCGGTGGCGTTGACGAAATGGGTGTCTTTCATGCCCAGCGCTTTTGCGCGCTGATTCATCAGCTCAACAAATCCCTCTTCGCTGCCGGAGATCAACTCGCCCAACGCCACGCAGGAGTCATTCGCGCTGTAAATCGCTGTCGCTTTGAGCAAATCCTCCACCGTCATGGTCTCGCCTTCCTTGAGCCATATCTGCGAGCCGCCCTTGCTGGCCGCCGTCCCCGATGCCGATACTTGGTCAAAAAGCTTGATTTTCCCGGCTTCCAGAGCTTCCGCAATCAACAGCAGCGGCATGATTTTTGTCACCGATGCCGGATAGGTTTTCTCATTCTCGTTGTAACGCGCTAAAACATTTCCTGTAACGGCATCCATTAAAATTGCTGACTTTGCCGCAATCTTCACCGGTGCCGATTCTGCATATGAAAGCACTTTAGCCTGCGAAATTATAATCACCGATAATATCACCGCAAGAAAAATTTTCCAGCATCTTTTTTTCAAAACCATCACTCCCCACATCTCTTGTTCAATTTATTTTTATGATGGGGAGCAAAAATTTATACTATCGTTAATTCACTTAAATTTGCTATATCACTTGCCTTTTGGGCAAAAATCAGGTATAATGGTACGAATTTGATTGAGCGGAGGTGTTTGCACTGACTGTCGCGTTTGTGACCCTTGGCTGTAAAGTGAACCAGGTGGATTCCGACACCATGCGCGCGCACTTGACCAGCAAGGGCTTCCGCTGCGTGGAGCCGTCGGATTCCCCTGACGTTGTCGTGGTAAATTCCTGCGCGGTAACGGCCGAAAGCGAACGCAAAACCCGGCAAAAGCTTCGGCATTTTCGAACCCGATATCCCAAGTGTATCATGGTGTTGACCGGTTGCGCGGTGCAGATAGAGCCCAACGCCGCCGGCAAATATCCTGAAGCGGATATCGTGCTGGGACATCAGGAAGCGAATAATTTAGCGCATTACATCGTCGAACATGCAATTCACCGCGATAAATCGCTTGACGCTTGCACGCTTTACCACGATGAAGTTTTTGGACGAAATAATTTACCGCACGAGAGCGTTTCCCGCACACGTGCCTACCTGAAAATAGAGGACGGATGCAATCAATTTTGCAGCTATTGCATCATCCCCCATGCGCGCGGAAGGGTGCGTTCAAAGCCACTGGCAGCGATCCATAACGAAATTAAAACCCTTGTTGGTCAAGGGTTTCAGGAGGTTGTTCTGGTTGGAATTAACCTTGCCGCATACGGCTTGGATGTGGGCTGTGACCTATCAGATGTACTCACTCTTTTTGAGGAGTTCAGCGCGATAAAGCGCCTGCGTCTAGGTTCACTGGAGCCTCTTTGCCTGACCGAAGGCATTCTGGAGGCGCTTTCGCAACTTAAATCGTTCTGCCCTCATTTTCATATTTCCCTGCAAAGCGGGTGCGACAGCGTGCTAAAAAAAATGAATCGCCATTATACATCTGCTGAATATTTTAGCTTACTAAAGCGTGTGCGCACCTTTTTCCCCGATTGCGCGATCACAACGGATATCATTGTCGGTTTCCCCGGCGAAAGCGATGACGACTTTGAGGCTACTCTTGCTTTTGTACGCGAAGTTGGGTTTTCCAAGGTGCATGTGTTCCCATTCTCGGCAAGAAAAGGCACGCCCGCAGCCACCTTCCCCGGGCAGATTGAAAAGGCAACAAAGCAAGCAAGAGCCAAAAAAATGATTTCACTTGCTAATGAACTGAATCGAAAGTTTCTGTCCGGTCAACCAGGAAAAATCTTGGAGGTTTTGCTCGAGCAGCCGCATCCAATGGGCGGAATGCAGGGTTATGCGGCGAATTACGCGCACGTTATCGTGACGGACGCAGGCCCTGAACTGCGCAATCAGATCCTTCCTGTGCGAATTAACGAGGTAAAGGGCGAACACTGTGTTGGCGCTATATCACGCTAAACAACGACTATTTTTCTCTTCTCCTCCGTACCGCAGGGCAGCACATTTTGCATTGCAAGTGCCTGCAAATCCGTGGCACGGCATTCTGTGTTATACAGCTGTAACCCTTGATTATCAAGCTTATTCGTGTCCGCATGGCGATGCAGAATTGGAAGCGCAGCGCTCTTTTTCATGTGTTGCAGCACCGCATGCCCTGCCTCGTTGCATCCCAGCACTTGAATGTAGCTGGGTAAAGCGATGAATTCACCGCTTGTTGTGTGCAGTAAAGCGTGAAACATGATGCGCCGCAGCCGTGACGCCGGATACCGCTTCCCTACCGCGGAGAAAATAATTTCCCGGAGGCTCCGTCCCTGCCGTATTGCGCGATACAGCAAGTGCTCCATCCCCTCTGAAATGTCAGGCAGCTGCGCAAGTTCAGTCACCGTCATGCTGCGCAGCCTTGCCAGTATCGCAATCTCAAGCGCTTGATTATCCACTAAAAATCCGCTGGAAATTTCTTCCTGCAAAATTTGATCGGTCGATTCATTACAATATTCCACCAACTTCGCCTTTTGAATTATTATGCGAAGTTCGCTGGCGCTCTTGTACCCTTCCCCCTCTATTCTTGGTATCGCCAGCGGCTCAATTTTGGATCCAACGGCCTCCAACGCGGTGATATATTCCACATTCAGCGTGTCATTTGGCCGCCGCAGACACTGCGATGCCGCAAAATTGACCTGCGCCAGCGCATTTTGGCGTGCCGCCGCGAAGGAGACCCCCTCCCCTATCTTCCCTTTCATCGCATCTAGAACTCCCCCATCCCGCAAACAGGCTGCCGCGCATTTCAACAAATCAATATCGCCGCATTCGCTGCCAAAGCTCAGCATATCAACACAGCCAAGCGCTTCAGCAATGTGCACGGCCGCCCGGCAGAAATCGTTTGCCCGTGCGCACGACCATGGTGTCGGCAAGCAAACCACCAGATCTGCCCCATTTTTTAGTGCCATCCGCGCTCGTGCTTCTTTGCGCAAAATCGAAAATTCTCCGCGCTGCACCGTGCTTCCGCTCATAATCACCACGATATGCGTGGCTCCTTTTGCGCGAGTTTGTTCAATATGACTAATATGCCCTGCATGAAATGGGTTGTATTCAGCAATAATGCCAGCTATTTTCATATAAATCACTCCCTATGGCTCTATCATATCACAAATTGAAAATTTTTGCAAGAAGCCGAAAATTTGTCTTGACAAAACCGAACATTCGTGTTATACTATTGATATAAGAGGAGGCTCCCATGCATGATGAACACAGAAAACGGGTGCGGGCTCGTTTTTTGAGCTCCGGGTTGACCGGGTTTCCGCCCCATAATGTTTTGGAACTGTTGTTGTTCTACTCTATTTCCCGCCGCGACACCAATGAAATAGCGCACCACCTGCTGAACCGTTTCGGATCACTGACAGGTGTGTTGGAAGCACCTTTCGAAGAGCTGTGCAAGGTAGACGGCATCGGTGAAAATTCCGCCGTGCTGATTATGCTGACATTTCAGCTGGCCAAACGATATCTGACAGAGCAAGCCAGCACGAAGCTTTCGTTTGATTCGACAAAAGAATTCCAGGATTACGTCGCTGCGCAGTTTGTAGGCTGCAAAAACGAGGTAGCTTATTTACTTTGCCTCAATAACGCCGGCCAATTGCTAAAGTGCTGCCCGGTTTCGCTTGGCACAAAAAACGCGGTGAACCTGGACAACCGCACATTGCTGGAAACCGCCTTTCTGCATAACGCCACCAATGTGGTGTTGGCGCACAACCATCCCAATGGGTTGGCGGCGCCCTCCTCCAACGACATTCAGCGAACGGAAAGCGCGGTGAAATTGTTCCAGCAGGTTCATATCAAGCTTTTGGATCATTTTATTGTTACGCCGGATGACTTCTTTTCTATGGCAAACCACGCCAAATTTTCGCGTTTATTCATGAGCAATATTGTTCCGCTGACGGGGCAAATTGCGGCAGATGTCACAATCACATAGCGCTGAGCCAAAGGGGATTTCCAAAATTGGATCACTTTAAACTGCAATCAGAATATGCTCCCACCGGCGACCAGCCGGAGGCGATTGCGGCCTTGGTGGATGGACTCCGCCGGGGGGACATTGCGCAGACCCTGTTTGGCGTTACAGGCTCGGGGAAAACCTTCACCATGGCAAATATCATCGCCCAAGTGAACCGGCCTGCGCTGGTTTTGGCGCATAATAAAACCTTGGCGGCGCAATTATGCAGCGAATTCCGCGAGTTTTTCCCCGAAAACGCCGTCGAATATTTCGTCAGCTATTACGACTATTACCAGCCGGAGGCCTATGTCGCGGCCACGGACACTTATATAGAAAAGGATTCGTCCATCAACGACGAAATCGATAAGCTGCGCCATTCGGCCACCTCGTCGCTTTCGGAGCGGCGCGATGTCATCATCGTGGCCAGCGTTTCCTGCATTTATTCGCTGGGAAATCCAATTGACTACAGGAACATGGTGGTCTCGCTACGGGCGGGCATGCAAAAATCGCGCGATGAATTGATTGCAAAGCTGGTTGAAATCCGCTATGAGCGCAATGACATCAGCTTTACGCGCAATACTTTTCGCGTGCGCGGGGATGTTGTTGAGATTTTCCCCGTTTACTCCTTTGAGGTTGCGATTCGCGTGGAGTTTTTCGGCGATGAAATTGAGCGAATTTGCGAAATCACCGCACTGACCGGCGAAATCAGGAGTGTGCTTCAGCATGCGGCGATTTATCCAGCATCTCATTATGTGGTTGCGCCGGAGCGACTGGAGCAGGCCATCGAAGAAATCACGGAAGAATCAGTGGTGCAGGTGAAAAAATTTGAGGCGGAAGGCAAATTGATTGAGGCGCAGCGCATTAAACAACGAACACAATACGACATGGAGCTGCTGCGCGAAACTGGGTTTTGCAAGGGCATCGAAAACTATTCCCGGGTGATGGCGGGTCGTCCGGCTGGGTCGGCGCCGTTCACGCTATTTGACTTTTTCCCCGAAGATTTTTTGTTTTTTGTGGACGAATCTCACATTTCGCTGCCGCAGGTACGCGGTATGTACTTCGGCGACCGGGCAAGAAAAGAAAATCTTGTGAATTTTGGCTTTCGCCTGCCATCCGCTTTTGATAACCGGCCATTGAATTTCGACGAATTTTATGCGCGGCTGGGGCAGCGGATTTTTGTCAGCGCCACGCCGGGCGAATTTGAGCGGCAGGAAAGCATGCAGGTGGTGGAGCAAATCATCCGGCCAACGGGGCTGCCGGACCCTGAGATCATTGTAAAGCCGACACAAGGGCAAATCGACGACCTTGTTTCGGAAATCAACATGCGCACAGCGCGGCAGGAACGTGTGCTGGTCACCACGCTGACAAAAAAAATGGCCGAAGACCTCACCACCTACATGGGCAATGTGGGCATCCGCGTGCGGTATATGCATCATGACATCGAAACGATTGAGCGCATGGAAATCATCCGCGACCTGCGGCTTGGGCTGTTCGACGTACTGATCGGGATCAATCTGCTGCGTGAGGGACTTGACTTGCCAGAGGTTTCGCTCGTGGCGATTTTGGACGCGGATAAGGAAGGTTTCCTCCGCTCCCAGACTTCACTGATTCAAACCATTGGCCGGGCGGCGCGCCATGCGGAGGGGCTGGTAATCATGTACGCGGATGAGGTTACGGCCTCTATGGAGCGGGCAATCACCGAGACACAGCGGCGGCGTGAAAAGCAGCTGGCATATAACGAGGCGCATGGCATTGTGCCGCACTCCATCCGCAAAAATGTGAGAGATATTCTCGAAATCAGCAGCAAATCGACGATGGAAAAGCAGAAAAACGACTCTCCGGTGCACCAAAACCTTTCGCGGGCAGAAAAGGAAAAGATGATCCGACAGCTGACCATAGAAATGAAGGCCGCCGCCCGCCTGCTGGAATTCGAGCATGCGGCATATCTGCGTGACCGGATTGAGGAATTAAAGGGATAGGACAGTTTCGCCTGCATAAAAAAGCCCCCGTTATCGGGAGCTTTGGATTGGCGCTATCTCTTAATTCAACCGAAAAGAGCCTGCCAAAATGCTTCGGCAACGCGTTTAATAAACTCCCCGATTCTTGTGTAAACTTCTCTGCCAAAGTCCGCGAACATCGGCTGCAGCTGGGGGTATCTCACGCAGAGCACTGCGGCGATGCCAATCGCCAAAAGGCAGATAAACAGCGCAAATTTGATGAATTTTTTCACAGCGATCCCTCCCAGCGGCTTCTTCTGTCATTATACAACAAATACCGATGAAATGCAAGAAAAAAATATAAATTTCCCGTTTTGCGGTAATTTTTCCGCGGGCAAGACCATTTTCCACATGGCATGGATGCAGGCACAAAAAAGCCCCTGTACAGGTGGACCTGAACAGGAGCCCAAAAGCCACAAAAAAGTTTTTGGGGCAAAGTTGCGTCAATACCCTCTTTTCGCCAAGTCTGCCGCAACAGCGGCATAAAATTCGCGGACTGTCTTCGCGCCGAGAACCGGCACAATCGCCACATCTTTTCTCCGGAAATCCACCTCGTCCATATGGGAAACACCGCGCGTATTCGCACCCCGCAGCGTGCCCCGGTAATTCGCCCACTTCGCGGAATCCACGGCGACCATGCCGTCGTTTTCCCCTTCCAGCTTGTTGCCTATATAGGAAGTGACGGATAAAATGATGTCGCTTTTCGGCTCGTTCATCGCGCCGGCGAAGCTCTGATAATACACGCCCTTTTTGTTCGGGTTTTTGGCGTTGAACTCCGTCATATACGCCGGGAGCAGGCTCTGGCTGCCATGATAGAAATCTGGGTCCTCGTCGCCCTTGAGACCAAACACATGGAGACCGAAAAAAACGTTCATGACCTCGGAAAATCCCTTGTACAGCCAATCGGGGACACTCGCGAGCTTTTCCACCATGACCGAGCCGTGGTGGGGCGTGGAAATGGTCGTCAGGCTGGCAACCTTATCCGCCATGCCCAGGGAAGAAATCATGTAGCGAGATTCCAGGCCGCCCTTTGAGTGCGCGATGATATTGACCTTTTTGCTGTTCGTTTCGGCAAGGATGCTCTCAATTTTGCGCTTGATGTTCGCCGCGCTGTCCTCAATGCTGCCCCAGGCGTCCGTGCCGGCATAAAAGACCTTTGCGCCTTGCGCCTCAAGGGCTTGGGGGATTCTACCCCAGTAGCCGATTCCAAATGTTATGTCGCGGAAGCCGGCGCCGTGCACCAGCAAAATCGGGTACTTTGGCGCAGCTGAAGATGAACTCGTCCCTCCTTCGCCGCCGGCGGACACCATCGGTGTGAATGCCGAACCCAGGATGACCAGCAGCAATACCAGCGCCAATGTTTTCTTTTTCATGCAAAATCCCCTTCCGATGTCAATATACATTACATTTTACACCTCATATATGAACAATTCAACGCATCTGCGCACCATATTATTGTTGGCAAATTTTTTTTAAGCTTGACATTACATCCGTATGGCGGTTTGGATGCCATTGCGCTGTTTTTTTGGCATTCTGAAGATTTATCTTGACTTTTCACTGTTCGGCTGATACAATTTTCATGGGCGTATCCTCTGGCGGTTCCTTTTCGCCATGATGAAAAAGCGGTATTTTCTGAGTGAAAAGCCGCGTTGAAAGGAGTAAAAAATGCCTCTGTTTGATCAAAACCTGCGCAACAAGCGCGAAACCATCACATTCCAGGCACTGCCTCAAAGCGCGGCAGAATTGCAGGCGCTGCCTCAGGCAAGCCTGGCCTCGCCCTACGGCACGGCGGCGCTGACCATTGCGGCTTTGTGTGCATATGAAGCCAATCCACAGGCGGTTGCGGAGATGCTCAACTTCCTGCGGGGGCCGCGTCCTCTGACGCCATTCGACCTGCAATTCATGCGAGACCGGCTGCGAGACAAGTATTACAAACCCTTTTCTTTTTTTGAAGGGGCTACGCCGCAGAACAACTACGCGCCAACCCGGCCTTACCGCGTCACGGTGTTCGACAATCCCCACAGCTGGCTGAGCGAGGACAGTTCCCAATCCTCGGTTGGACCCGTGCAGTACGCACGGCTGCTGCTGCAATCAGCCGGAGCGGACAGCCCGCGTCCCATTACCTTGCGGCTTAAGAGCAGCACGGGGCAGTGGTTTCTATGGGAACAGCAACTGCTGTCGGATATCCGAATGCCTTTGGCGGCGGACCCCTGGGCGTAACATCACCTCCAGCGGCGAAAAGGAAAAGAACCTCACTCCCCTTGATATGCAAGGGTTGCAGGGTTCTTTTTTTGGTGGTGGTCCCTCTGGGACTCGAACCCAGGACTACCCGATTATGAGACAAAATTCATGAACGCAAAATTCGTTGATATATAAGCGTTTCAGCAATATTACTGCCCCCATGGTTGTCCTTGTCTCGATTGTCCGACTGCTGTCGACATGTACTATTTTACACTTCGCGCGTGAATAAATCAAGTTGTGGAGGGCAAAAAAACGCCCCCGCGCAGCCACAAGGCCAACACGGGGGCGTGTTGGAAGGAAACTCGGCATTCTCTTTAATTGGGTTCCGCGCAAAGGTCAAACAAAGGTCAGTCTTTTCGGGTTGTCACTTTGATGGCGGGTGGTAGTGCTGCCGCCTGCCGCGCGATGATTGTTTCCAATTGTGTGATTTTTTTATCTTTTGCCGCGTTGCTATCCCTCAGGGCGGCGTTTTCCTCCACGAAGGTTTGCAGGGCAATCCTTATCTCCGCTTGGTCGGAGCGTAATTCGTCCATATCCGCCGCCATCTCTCTGTGCGCTGCGGCGGTTCCCTTTTTTCGCTCTTCCGCAGCGGTTTTAGTTTTCAGGTACGTCGTGAGGGTGGTCACGAGCGCCGCGATAGCTCCTGTGCCCCCCAGTGCCGCAATGATCGCGGTCAGGTTGTTCATTTCGCCGCCTCCACTCCATCAATACGATGATGCGCCGACTTCGTGGATTGCTCCACGATGATCATGCGCTCCACCAGGCCGTTGTGCTTGTCTACTTTCTTTTCCAGCTGTTCGATACGGTAATTCGTCAGCTTGCCGGAGATGATCCCCGACACCAGGCCGCTAATAATTGCTACGGCGCCGGAGATCAGCGCGACTATAATGGTTTCCGTCATATTTCATGTCCTCACTTTTTTGGTATTTTGATTTTATCTCCCGGATGAATGCTATCCGTCACCACCATGCCATTGTGCACGGCCAGTCGGCTCATTTCTTGCCCGCTGCCCAGCTGCTCGGCGGCAATCTTCCACCAGCTGTCGCCGGGCTTCACGGTATAGGTGCTGGAGGTTTCGGCGGGCTTTGTTGCCGCCCCGTACTCAACCCACGGAATATACCCCCAGTGGGTCCACGCTTGAAAGCTCCGCGCATTGTTGGCCACGTGCATGAAGTTGTACGCCTCGATCACGCGCCCGCCGCCGATATAGATGCCGATATGCCCTCTCATGAAAAGGCACACACCGGGAACCTCCGGCAGGGTGGAGATTGGCTTTGGGTTCGACATCGTGCGCAGCTTATCAGCGTTCGTGTAAAGCGCGTCGCGGTTTTTGTCCATTCCGCTACACCAGCGTACCAGGCCGATGCAGTCAAACACATGATCGCCTTTGCCGATTTCGCCGCGGGCTTTTGCGATGCGTGCCGCAGTCCATTTCGCGGGCCAGTCCCTGATTGAAGCGTCGAGAAGCTCCCTTGTGGGTTTTTGCCCGGAGCAGGCGTACCAGTATTTTGAGCCGATCACCGACTTTGCGGCTTTCACAAATTCGGCTGCTGTTTTCTTTGCCATGATCGCTCCTCCTCTTTCTTTATTTCCCCAGCAGCGCCGACAGCTTCACACCAAAAGCCCCCGGCCCGCATTTCTCACTTGTTTCTTTCGCCAGCGCCCGGCGGTTCTTGATTGACCGCAGCGCCTTCAGGTCAGCCGCCGCCAGCGCCGCCGCGATGTCGCCCCGGAAGGGCAGCAGCACGTTGCGGGCAGGGTCAACGCCGTTGTCCCTGTACAAGCTTATATCCAATGATATGATGGGAACCCCCAGGCCGTTCGCCTCTCTGACAGCAACGGGAAAGCCCTCGTGCCGGGCGGTGTGGATCATGAAGTCCGCGCCGCGAATCGCTTCTAAAAGTTCGCCATGCGGGAGCTTGCCCTTATATTCCAGCCAGGGGCTTGCCTCCACAAGGGCGAGAACTTCAGTGCTTTGCACATCGCCGTAAACGTCAACAGGTTGCTGGAGCGCTGCGGCGATTTTTGCGATATCATCGTAACATTTTCGCTTGCATAAACTGCCGATGGCTACACACCTGCCGCCTGCGGGCAGAACTTCTTGCGGGCTGGCGGGCGCGGGCACGTGGATCATCACGCTCTGTTCTTTGAAGCCCAGCCGCACAGCTTCGTTGTAGTGGGCGCGGGAAATGCAAACGTATTTTGCGTTGTGCGTCTTCAGCTCCGCGCCGTCCCAGATGTCGAAAGGGCTGCACTGCATGCCGTGCGTCCAGACGATCGCCCTTCCCCTGCCGGCCGCGCGAATAATCCGCGCGAAATCCAAGGCGACATCCGAGATGATAACGAAGTCATAGGGTTCCAGCATCATGCGCAGCGCCGCATCCCGCAGCGGCTCAATGGCCTGCGATGTGCGGGATTCCAGATCATACACGTCGGTGATTTTGACGCCCGGGATGTCGATGCGCCCCACGGTTTGCAGTTTGGTGAAGCCTTTTTTCAGGGGGATCAGCACCTCCACCGTGTGCCCCATCTTCACCAGCTGGCGAGCCATGGCCTCATTGAGGGTTTGCAGCCCCGTGCTGTTGATCGCGCGGGGCAGACCCCCGATGATGCAGATATTCAAACTATCCATTTTGCACCTCGTTTTTGATTATGTTGATGGGTACGATCGCCTGCAGGAGCTCCGACATCCAAGACGACGGCCCCGAGTATCGCTCCGCTTCTGCAAACTGAACATGCAGCCGATCTTTGCCGTCGACAACGTCCCAAAAGGGTTCTACGAATTCTTGTTCGGGGTAGAAGCTGCCGAGGCTGTTCCAATCCTGAAACACGGAGATTTGAACCATCGGATGATACTTTGATGCGGTTATCGTTCCCGGCCAAGACGGTTCCTCCCACCCAAAAATGGAAAGGTCAACTTCAAAGGTCATCTGAACATCATCTAGTCCTCCAAAGGGTTCCGTAAACTCCAGCACAATTTCTTCGCATGGAACCATACCGAGCCTCGCGTCGAGTCCAACATAAAAACCGTACAACGCGGCAGAAATGTCCGATGCGATTCGGGCAAGCTCCCATGTGCCCACAACATCTCCGTTATCATATATCTTAACGTGAAGGTGGAAATTGAAGTCATTGGGGATATGGGGAGGGCCACTGGATAACCCAATCACCTGAACAAGGTCAAGTTCAAGATAATCATCTTCGAAAACCTCCGTGATAGTAGCCCCGCCCGGATTTTGGAAGCCGCCATACACGCTGAAATAGAGGTCATTGAAATTTAAATGATTCAAGTCACTCGCAGCAAAATCGCTTATTGCGGTGTTAATGGTTCCAGACACCGAAGGTGTGCCCGCGCTTAGATTAATGTTTACGCCCGCATTTTCGACTTCAAAATAAATTGAGTCGGGCTGCAGCATAATTTGTTTTTCCGCTGAGCCAACCTCAACCACTACGTTCTCCGGCATGCGCAGGAGGCGCCGGGCGAGAGTGTTGGGGAAAGGCGGCGCAGGCGGATCGATCCATGCGGTGTCGAGGTCGGCGTCAGTTGCTTTTGCTAGCAGCTGGCCAGTGGTGCCGCCAAGAGAGACGCCGATGCCATCCTCGCCATCTTTGCCGGGCGGGCCGGGCGGGCCGTCTTTTCCGTCGATGCCATCCGTGCCAGGCTGGCCGTCCTTTCCATTCGCTCCGGGCAGGCCATCTTTGCCATCCGCTCCAGGTGGACCATCTTTGCCGTCCGCGCCAGGCTGGCCGTCCTTTCCATTCGCTCCGGGTGGCCCCGGTTTGCCCGTGAAATCCATTGGCTCCCCTTGCACACTCGCTCCAAAGTGCAGCACGACCATGACGGACTTCCCGAGGATTGCGCCGTCTTTGCTGTAGGCCTCCAGCGTCATGGGTGTTTCCGCCTGCGATGTCGCCGGGGGCGCGATTTTTGCGTTGATTGGCGCTCCCGCGGGAAAGTTGCTTGTGTGGTAAACCGGCCCAGCGTCAGTCTCGAAAAACAGACGATAATACGCGGCCCCCACCAAATCCTTCGGCGGCATAATCTTGAGCGTTCTCTTGTTGACTTCTCCGATAACCCCCGCATCAAAGCCATCGCCTTCCTGGGCGGTTCTTAGATCAATCGGGATGTTATTTTGCAGCATTGCCCTCGCCTCCTCCTATGCGTAATAAGATATATCACCATATTCAATGGACGTGTTGGTGCTTACGAATCGGCCTTTGATAACAAAGTTTCCGTTATTGACTAGCATCGCGATTAATTCGCCGCTTGTGTTTCGGAAACCCAGCGCCGGAACGCCGCTCGGGTTTGCGGCCGGATTTGACGGGTAGTGCGTGCTGATTGTCATCCCGTTGTTTAGCTTTATCGGCCAGGCGGCTTCCGCAACGTAGTCTTGCGTTGGGCTTTTTCCGAGGCCGATGCCTCTCCCGTTTTTGCGGATGTACAGCGAAGGGGTTGCCCCTGCAATCGTTTGATTGGATATTACGTTTGCCCCAGTGACTGTGTCGCTGGCGGTGATGCGGACGGTGTATGTTTTGAGGACGGAGAGATTTCCACCAACTGGTGCGGAAAAAATATTTTGTCCTGTGAGTGATATTGCCGCAGACAGCGCCCCACCTTCCTCTCCCCATTGGAACGATGCCGCTACGGCGTTTGTGGTGCCGCTTAAAACTGCGTTTGTCCAAGCCGCCGATGCTTTTATGTATGTTCCGAATGGGTCTGCCGCACCTTGTGCGTTGCAGCGCACGGCGGCGGTAGATGTTATTTTAGGCGCGGTATAAGCAACGTAATTGACGTTGCCTTCCCATATACTGCTCCAGCCTTGGGCCCCGATGTCGCCACCCACCCTAATCAACACATTACCCGCCGGAAACGGGGCCTTCAACAGAATCGTTCCGGAGGTTTTTCCGTTGTACGGTTGGCCCGTGTTTGTGAAATCCGTCTTAACATGCTCGTTATCTGTGTTTTGGGCCCATCCAGTGGGACTATTTGAGATGGGAATAATCCTGTCCCATGTTCCAAACTGGCTTGGAGATGCCCAAACGTTAATATTGTAAAGCGTGTAAGCCTGTGTTTGCGCTTGGCTTCCGCGCATTCCGTTTACGCGGAGGATAATTCTGTCCGCTCCGGCCAAAAATTGAGGCCCCGACGATCCTGTTGGGTCTTTTTCTATCGTGATACTGTCAACATATGCAGCCATGCGATTTCTCCTTAAATGCTAAAAATTGCCAAATCGCCCTCCGGAGTCTCCTGCATGAAAAAATTGTTCCACGCGATTATCCCGGTAGATCGAACGAAGTTTGCTGTCAGTCCATCGCCGTCGATGATGGTTTGTGTATCATCATCGGATATGCTTATGCTGCCGCCTGTGATTTGGATGTTCGCCAATACCGCCATCCCAGTCAGCATATTGACAAGGAATTTCCCGTTGACGGAACTCAGTGTTCCAACTTTGATGATATCAGCCAGCAGGTTTCCCGTCTTTATAAAGTCTGCATTGAACGTCATATCAGCAAATGTCCACGCGGTGACATACGTCCCGTTCACCCCGGTTGTGGAATAACCAATTCCCGCACCGTTGAATTGAACAACTTTTTGCGCGGTGTGTACGTCATCGGAGTCCACCAAAATAAGCATACGGTAGGGGTTGAGCGGCGGATCAAACACCACATGCCCGCCGCTTTGGCCGGTGATTGCGTCAGTGGCCGCCTGTATGGCGCTGTCAATCATTGCGCCGATGCCGGATTGCTCGTTTCTAATGGCGGTGCCGATGTCACTGATTGCCTGCTGCTGCTTGTTGATCGTTCCCGCGAAATTGCTTTTCGCGTCGCCAATTTCGATTGAGATGTGCTTTTCTGATAACACATCATAGGTGGTTTTAATCACCTTTGCGGTCGCGTTGATCCCCAGCTTGATAAATCGCACGGTCACGGTGTCGCACAACCGAAGCGCCTGCGTGGGGGCTATCGCCTCATAATTTTTTGTCTGTGCCAGATTGACGAATGAGACCGTGATGTTGACCTTTGGATCGCCCGGCTTGTTTGCCAGTATCCAAGCATCAGCTGCCGCGCGAAGAGCCTGCGGCGTGACAGTAGTGCCATCCCCAAACTTGTCTGACAGGTCGAGCTGGAGCACTTTTGCGCGGTCCAGCACCGATGCGGGCAGCTCAATTAGTTTTTCTGCATCATTTCCCGAGAGATAATAAACCATTTCCGCTTGTCCGCTGCTCTGCACCGCATAGGGCAATACGTGAGTGAAGGTGTTTTCAATGTTGCGTTCCTGCTTGGCGTCTGTCAGGTTTTTCCCGTACGCGATCACAACCTCGGTATTTTTCCCCCGCGACCTCCATAGCCGAACGGTGTAGTTGTCAAACTCATATTCGCCTCCCCAGTTTTGCAGGATGCTCCCCTGCTGGCCGCCCAAGATGCTGCGAATATAGTTCGGCCTTGTGAAATTCAAGCTTGACAGCGTGTCAATATCACTCCACGCCTGAAAATTATGCGGCACAATCCCCCGCGCAAACAGCAGCCCCATGGCTGACGTGGCGGAGCTCCCGCTCACTTGTATGTCAGTTACCGGGATGCCGTTGAGGTCATAGCTGATGTGCTGCGCAGAGATCGTCACAATGCCGTTAATGGGCTTGCTTGTTTTGTGAATCCGGAATATCTGCAGGTCGCCGGTGTCGTTCGCTTTGGCTTTTAGCAGGCAGTCTTCGGCAATTTCATCGTAGTGCGCCCCGCTGATGGGGTACTGCATCTCCAGCACGTAGGGACCGTTGCGTTCTTCGATCGCCCTGCAGCTGACGCAATCTCGCAGGTGACCCAGACCGTTATTGCCCCAACTTGTCGCCGTGGACGGATATAAAATTGGAATCATAGACGGCGCCACCTCGGTATAATTTCTAATTTTTGCACGTTCCCGGTCCACTGGACCATGTTGCCGCCCGGCGTGAATACAGGGAAATCCGGCGTCAGCATTTTGCTGTTCACAGAAGCGTCGCCCTGGAACGCCTCCATCAATTCACTGTCAATCACCGTGCCTGAAGCGATCCCCACCAGGTGAACCGCGTTATTCCCCGCGCTGTTCGTGATTGTGATATCTACGTCCCCGCTGCCGAAGATCGTTATTTTCGGCAGTGAGCTATATTCCTCCGGGTTGACGATGGTGGTCGGTGAGGCAGTGACGTTGATTGGCTGCTGACCGATGTCCATAAGCATATATGGCTCGCAGTCGAACATCAGTGGCACCTTTCCGGTCTGCGTAAGAATTTCTTCTATATCCAGCGCGGAATGGTAGCTCGCCCGGTAAAACGCCCCCGGCGTGTAATCGTCCCGCAGCTCAAAATAATTACTGTCTCGCATGAGGATGCTTTTAAGCCTTCCCGCCGCTGCAGCCAGATCAACATTTCCATCAGCATGCCAAGGAGTAATCGCGCACGTGTATGGCTGCTGCCTGTTTTCGTACCGTCCATTGTCCAAGATCAAGTTGCCGCTGCGGCCCGGCACTGGTTGCGAGGTCACGTCCCGCGCCGGTGCCGAGAATGCCTTTTTTTCTTGAACGATCAACCCGCATTCTTCGAACAGGTTGCGATCGTTGAAGGTTATGGTTTTAAAGTCACGCATCGTTCCACACCGCCCCCTGCTGCATGATCCGGTCCTGTATCCAGCCAAAGAACAACTCGAATAGCTCGTAAATATCCATGCTGCTGTTGTTGGTGAAGTTCTCTATATGCAGTCCGCCAAAATTGAATTCTTGGCTTCTGCCTGCAGCTCGGCCGCGTTCCATGTTGTCATATTCCTCTGCCTGCCCGGCCGTCAGC
>JGI994J12354_10002596_pt1 | contig 17413 bp, 9 predicted proteins | sample IntmicLarv3ML3BL_FD_12354 | JGI IMG/M metagenome (IMG submission 12354) | reverse complement strand
ATTTTCGGAAGTCATAGGACAAAATGAAATTAAGCAACGCCTGATACAAACCATACAGGACGGGCGAATTGCTCACGCGCAACTTTTTTGGGGAAACGAAGGTTGTGGCACTTTGCCTTTGGCGCTCGCGTTGGCGCAATATATTTTTTGCACGAATCGCACCGAAAACGACGCTTGCGGCGTTTGTCCGTCGTGCAATAAAATGCAAAAACTCATTCACCCCGATTTGCATTTTGTTGTTCCTGTAAATTCTACCGAAAAAATTTCGTCCGACAAAAAACCGGTTACCGAACATTTTATTCAAGAATGGCGGAACGCGTTGGTAACAAATCCTTATATTACCGAACAACAATGGTACGAAGTTTTAGGAATTGAAAATAAACAAGGAAATATCAGCGTCAATGAAGCCGACGCGATTATCAAAAAATTAAGTTATAAATCGTTCGAAGCCGAATATAAAATTATGATTATTTGGTTGCCCGAACGAATGAATATGCAAGCGGCAAATCGACTATTAAAACTCATAGAAGAGCCGCCCGAGAAAACATTGTTCTTTTTAGCCGGCAACGACAACAAGCGAATTATCAAAACGATTTTGTCGCGCGCGCAGCCAATACACGTGCTACCGATAGAAGAAAATGCGCTTGTCGCGAAATTGAACGAGCAAGAAGAAATTTCGGCTACGCGCGCGCATAAACTCGCAAAAGCGGCTTCCGGAAGTTACAGCAAACTTTCTCAACTACTCGAAGACGAACAAGTATCGAACGATTATTTTGAGCGTTTTGCTTTGCTTATGCGTACCGCTTATGCCGCAAATGGTTTGGAATTATTGTCGTGGGCGGAAGACACCAAACAATTGGGACGAGAACAACAAAAATCGTTTTTATATTACGCGCAACATTTACTGCGAGAAAGTTTTATGTTCAATCGCAAAGCCGACGAGGTGGTTTATTTAATTGGCGAAGAAGAAACGTTCGCGCAAAAATTTTCGCCTTTTGTAAACGACAAAAATGTAGCCGATATGTGCGAAGAATTTAATATTGCTATCGCGCACTTAGGACAAAACGGAAATCCAAAAATTATTTTTACCGACTTGGCGTTAAAAATGGCGTCGTTAGTAAAAAAATAAATTATCACTACCTAAAATAATTTTTCTATGAAAAGAAGAAGTTTTTTCAAAATTTTATCATTTAGCGGCTTGGCGGCAGCTTTCAGTCCGGTGGTAAAAGCAGCACAAGCAACGCCATTTATCGGCGAAGGCGAAATTGAAACCAATATTAACGACGCGTTAAAAATAGCGCGCACCGAAAATTCTATGCCCGGACTTTTTCCGGCAAAAGTGGTAAAAGTAAACGACGAGCAATCGGTAATCGATGGAGAGCCGCAAGAAACCGCCGCTTACAATATGCTTAAATCGGGTATGTTGGCGCTTACCGGCGAAAGCGATTTAAAAGCAGCGTGGTTGAAATTTGTGTCGCCCAACGAGAGAATCGGATTGAAAGTAAATCCGGTGGCGGGCAAACAATTATCGACTTCGCACGCGGTAACAAAATCGGTAATTAAACAATTGCAAGAAGCCGGAATTCCTACCGAAAATATTATTATTTGGGACAGACGACTGATGCAACTTCACGAAGTTGGCTACACCGAAGAAAATTATCCGGGAATAAAAATTACAGGAACGGAATGTATGGACGAAAACGGTAGTTTCTACAATGCCGAAGGAAAATTATACGGCGAAGAACGAATCGACAAAGACCATTATTTTTATGCCGACCTCGAAGGAGAATACGACAGCTACACGTTGCCATATATGGTAAACGGCGGAAAATATTCTTATTTTTCTAAAATTTGCACGCAAGAAGTCGATAAAATTATCAATATTCCGATTTTGAAAAACGCGGGCGCAACCACTACGCTTTGTTTGAAAAACTTATCGTTTGGCGCAATCAGCAACACCGGACGCTTACATAAATTGTGGCACGAAACCTGCGCTTACATTTGCGCTTTTCCGCCGTTGCGCGACAAAGTGGTTTTAAATATTGTCGATGGTTTGATTGGTTGTTTTGAAGGCGGACCGGCTGCAAATCCGCAATTTATTTGCGAATACAAAACAATGCTTTTCGGCACTGACCCTGTTGCTGTCGATAGAATCGGACACGACATTGTAATCGCGAAAAGAATTGAAGAAGGAATTCAACAAACGGACAACAAAAAAGCCGGAAAATTTATTGATTTAGCCCAAGAATTAAAGTTGGGAACAAGCGACCGCGACAAGATTGAATTATCGGAAATAAACGTATAAAAACAACGTTTTCACAACATGAAACAAAATATATTATTCGCATTGCTGTTGATTATTCTCGGCACAAATTTTTCTTACGCTTCCACCAACGAAATTTCCGTTACACGAGAACGAACTTTTGTAGGCGAAGCCTTATACGGTTTTATGAACGGCGGCAGCGAATTGTTTTTAGAATACGGATTCAAAGAATTGCGCGCATTGGAAGTCGATTACAAAGGCGAAACTTACAGCATAGAACTATATGAAATGCCCACGCCCGAAGACGCTTTTGGAATTTACTCGCTTCACACTTTTAAATGTATCGAAAAAGACACGTTGGCGGCTTTCGCTTGTTTCTCGCGATTTCAGTTGCAAGCTGTAAAAGGCAACACTTATATTTCTATTGTATATGAAAAACCGATAAACGGAATAAAACCGGAAGCGGTAGAATTGTTTCATTATTTTACGAATGAATTTCCCGATTTATCGGTAAATATTCCTTTGGAAATTGCGGCTCTCCCTCCTATTTCCGGAAATTTGAAATATATGAAAGGTGCTATTTCCGCGACGAATAATTTATCGGATATTTTACCGATGTTAGATGGTGTAAATTATTCTTTGTGGTATTACGAACCGCAAAATTCGGACTATTCGCGTTTACTTATTACCGCTCAAAACGTCGAAGAATTTCAGCTTTTAAAAGAGCGTTTTTCGGGCGGAAAATTCTTTGAAACAAATTTATCTATACTTATTGAACTAACCGAAGAATAAATCGTTTTTTAATACCGAAAAACAAACTATTCCCGAAAAGTTTATTGAAATAAAAAAGCCGTTTCTAACGAAACGGCTTTTTTATCTTTTATCCGAAATTAATTACGGCATAAGAATAAATTCAACACGACGATTGCGGAAACGATTTGCTTCATCGGTGTTAGGAACTAGCGGTTGAGTTTTGCCTTTCGACGAAACCATCAAGCGATTAGGATTGATACCTTTTTTCACTAAATAATCTTTAGCGGCTTGTGCTCTGTCCATACCCAATTCGTAGTTGTATTCCATAGAACCTAAATCATCGGTATGACCTTCCAACATCAATTTTGCTCTTGGGTGTTGGTTCATCAATTCAAATTTGCGGTCTAATTCGGCATACATTCTCGGAAGAATTTCTTTCTTGTTCAAATCGAAGTTAATGATAGCTTCGGTTAATTCAGGAGCTTCAACAGTAAGCAATTCTTTCAATGCATCGAATTCTTTACGTTGGAAATCCATCATTTCTTTATTGCTTTGGCTCATAATTTCAGCCATTTGAGAAGCAGTTAAGCCTTCATAAGGTTTGTTCGCCAATGCTTTAGCAGCAGCTTCATCTTCAGCAAGTTTAGCAGCAGCTAATTCAGCTTTCGATGGTTTGCGAGTAAAAGGTTCGATACCAAAAGCTAATTGAGCTTTCAAACCAAAACCGATAGTGTTTACTTTGCCTACCATTTCTTTTTCGTTATATCTTGAAGTCATTGCTGAATTCATCGTATAAGTTTCGTCATCTAACCAAGGTTGAGAAGGTCTGTTATATTGAACTAATTGATCGGCTGCGTCGTTCACAGAGTTAATGTTCGGACGAACATTGCTCAATCCATAGTCGAAATAAAGACCGGTGTACAATGCCAAAGCATCACTCAATTTCCATTTCATACCTGCTTCTGCCGAAAGTATGTAGTTAAATTTAAGGTCTAAATCGCCATCGGTAGATGTGATATATTTGTGACCTTGCGTAACCATCAATCCAAATGCATCTCCTTGATCTCCATCAAAATCATATCCGGAAGCCGTAAAATCTCCACCTTTTCCTTCGTAATGTCCACCAAAGGAAACAATGCCGAATTTCATACCTGCCGCGAAATACAATTTATGCTCATTCCAAATATTATTTGTTTGAAATTTTGCCATCAAAGGAATATTCAAATAAAAAGCACGTTGAGTTTCTTTATAAGCTGCTGTGTTATTATAAGTTAAATCAAAAAGACCATAACCAAACATATCGGTATCTGCAGCACCATCAAATGCTCTATAAGTGCCGTTCAGTCCTTGTTGGTTATATTTCAAACCACCATTCAACCACGAAAATTCTACTCCTGTGCCAACGCTCCAGTTGTAGTTAAAGAAGTAGTTGTATCCAATACCGCCTAACATACCTAATCCAAGGGAATTTTCACCTACTGCCAGTTTGGTACTTTGCAAGGAGTTAATGCCACCCCCAGCCCAAACAGAGAATTCATGTCGATTCTGCTGTTGTTGACTAAAAGCTGATATAGCAAAAAGTCCTAATGTGATAAATAAAAATATTTTTTTCATACTATCTATTATATTTTCTGTTTAGTTTTAAAGTAATTAATTGGTTGGCAGAAATTCTGCCAACCAATTAATTCCCTAATTTATTTTACGATAATTGTAAATGTTTTGTAGCCTGAATTGTATTCAGCGCGCAATACATAAATACCAACCGCATTCGGCATTCTGATTGATGTTACCGCGCTACCTTGCATGCTCTTCGCTGCCATACCTGTCGAACTAACTATCACATATCTCAATGAAGCTAAATCGGTAGATGACATTCCGGTTGCAGTTGCGGTAATAGTTCCGCCTGCGCTTACCGGGTTCGGAGCAATCGTAATTACGATAGGATCTGCTACAACAGCAGGATTTACAAGATTAGTACCACAAGTACGGTAAACTTTACCGGTTGAAGTAGTTAATACTACGTAATAAACATCGGTAGTGTTGATACTTGTTGTTGTGTAGTTCGAAAGAACTTCACCTACTAAGCGAGTACCGTTTCTATACCATTGGAAGCCTACGAAATCGTAACCACCATTAGTAGAAACATTACAATTAACCGAAAGTGTACCGATTTTTCTTTGAGAAACTAAGTTGCTCAAATAAACTTCTACATCTACGTGAATACTTTCGTCCATTCCGCAAGCGCCTGTTACTTGAACATAATAGTTACCGGCATCGATTCCGCGAATGTCTGAAATTACCAACGTTTGACTCAAAGCAGTGGCGTTGTCAGCTGTTGTCAACGGAGCGCCATCTTTAAACCATTGGTAAGTTTTCACAGCCGAACCTTCAGCTACTACTGATAGTACAACGGTTTCGCCTTCACAAACAGGAGCAGGTTGAGCAGGTTGAGTAATAATATCTGTAATCGGGTTCACTGTAATTACAAAGCTATAAGGAGTACCATCGGCTACAACACCACTAACTACTACGTGAGGAGTTACTGTTACAGTTGTAAAGATAGGACCTGCAGTAGTATTAGTAGCTACAAACGAAATGAATTTAATTCCGGTTGCGGTATTGCCGCTCAAACCTGTAGCAGTATTATCACTTGTCCAAGTAAAGTATGCGTTATTATCTGTTTCTGCTCCTAAAGGAATCATTACATTTTCGCCTTCACATACTACCATATCGTCCACCGGAATAATTTCGGGAACAGGTAATACGGTGATTGTGTAATAAATCGGAGTGCCTACACAGGTAATACCACCATTAGTATAACTTGGAGTAATAGTAATTGTAGCTATTTGGTTAGTTTGTGTATTATTTACAGCTGTAAATGCAGGTACTTCATCAACACCGGCAGTCACATTCAAACCAATAGTTGTATTGTCGTTTGTCCAATTATAAGTAGTGTTAGCCGCGGCTGTGCTACCTGCAATTGTTTGAGCAGCTACTGCTGTTCCAGAAGGTACGGTAACATTAGCTATCGGAGTTACTACCGGAGTAGGATTAACTGTAATAGTAAATGTAGAAGCAACTCCTTCGCAAATGCCGTTGTCGGCATTGTGGAGGTAACGAGCTTTTACTTGAATAATATCGGTTAACGGAGCAGCTGTGTTATTTGTCACTACTTGTGATTCAATAACATTAGTTTTAGTCGGACCTGCTGGTAAACCAATTTGTGAAGTTGTTTGAACACCACCTGAGGTAACAACATTCCAAGTAAATTCTACAGGTTCTACGTTGTTGCTTGCGCTAAACGTTACTTTGCTAGTCATTCCGCCGTTGCATACGGTTTGAGCAACCGGTGTGTCGGCATTAGGAACAGGATAAACAGTGATAGAGAAAGTAGTCGGAACACCTCTTCTGTTTTTATAAACAGGAATAACGGTATAAGTTGCTGTTACAACTTCGTTGCTGGTTACTAATGTACCACCTGCAAATACGGTTGTACCGGCAGTAATTGTACCCGAAGTTCCTCTAGGAGTGCTAAATACTTCTTTGCCAACCATTGTCCATTCATAAACTACATCGGCAAGAACAAAACCACCAATAGAAGCAGGATATCTGTGTGTTGCCGACAAGTTAATGTTCGTCAAATTGCTATTTCCACAAAGTGTTTGACTAGCAATCGGTGCCATCAAGAAGTCTTCATCTACGATAGTTTTCGGAAGTACGGTAATTTCTAATGCCATTACTGTATATGGATTAGCAGCGCAACCTTGATAATCAACTTCTACATCAAATTGTCCTATAATCGCAGTATTTGTTGTATTTATTGCAGTAAATGGAGGAATCGTATTAATACCTGTTGCCGGAGCTCCAATTGGATTAGAGGCATACCATCTATATTCCGCATCAGGAATGTTTCCTGAGAAAGTGAACGGACCTACCACATCGCCATTATACACTGTTACATTAGTTATTGGAGTAACTACAGGTATCGGTTTCACGGTAATCGTAAATTCGTAAGGTTTACCTTCGAAGTTATTCCAATAAGGAGTTACTCGGTAAGTTCCTACAAGAGCAGTTGAACCGGTATTTGCAGTTGGGTTTACAACTGCATAACCTGTTGCAGTAGCCGTAGCTAAAATAGCTGCTCCGCCAATATGTTCTGCTTTGTAAGTTACACCTGTAAGCGTTGTTACAGTAGCGTGTGTCGAGCTAAAGGTAATTGCTGTTGTAGTTGTTCCGGCGCATACGCTTTGGTCTGCTATCGGATCCATTTGGAAGTTTTCGTGGTCAGGAATTACTTTTGGATTAACAGTTATTGTGGTAACTGTAGCTGCTGTACCTACACAACCTTGATATGACGGAGTAACCACTACATCAGAAGATATAGGAGAACTTGTTGTATTAGTTGCAGTAAACGGAAGTATTGTACCTACACCTGAGGCAGCAATTCCAATAGCAGTATTAGAAGCAGTCCAAGTATAAGTGTCGGCAACGCCTGAGAATGCTATTGCAGGAACAAGGTCGCCATTGTTTACTGTAGTTGCAGGTATAGTATTTACAACCGGAGCAGGTTTCACATTAATAGTAAATTCAACCGGAGTTCCTTCTGTTACTTTGTCGGCAGCTATCGGGGTAACTTTATATTTACCAAAGATAGTGGTGTTTCCTGTATTGGTAACTGCGGTTGCAGCAATACTGCGTCCGTCGAATGTAGAAAGAATACTCAATACATCTACTCCTGCCATCAATTCGATACGGCAAGAATCGGTAAATGTACCAATAGGTGTTGTATTAGTGCCTGAGCAAAGTGTTTGGTCAGCAATACTCATTCCAACAACCGGACGTGCCAATATGGTAATTGTAAATGCTACGGGTGTTCCTACGATAGGTCCGCCAACAGTAACATCGCGGTTCAAAGTAGGAGTTACTTCGTAGTTATAAACGCCTGCTGTTAAAGCAAGGAATGTAGGAATTACATTAGAACCTGCTGTAGGTAAGCCTGCAAAAACAGGGTCGCTACCTGTAGGTTCATAAGCAAACGCGAATGTATTGTTTGTATTACCTGTAAAGGTATATGCCGGAGCATTATCGCCTACGAAGTAAACAAAATTACGAGCATCTACGCGAGGCAATTCATATTTCGGATTAACTGTAATAGTAATTTCTTGAGGTTCGCCTGCGCAACCAACAGTAACACCATCGCTAAGGAAACCAAATGGAGTTACCAAGAAGGTAGCTGTACGTACCAAACCTGAAGTATTATTAGCTGTAAAGATTAATTGATAATCGTCAGCAACCGGTGGAGCAAATGAACCAACCGCGTCGCCAGCTATTTGTACAACTGTTATATCAGCCCAATCGCCACCATAAGGAGCTACTATCATATCTACAGATATTACTACTGTTGAATCGTGTTCTGCGCGAACATTCGGGAACATACCCATTACCGGTTCCGAAGCAACAATCACTTTAAATATTTTCGCAGAGTCAGGATTTTGAACCAAGCTTTGAGCTTGGTATTGAGGAGTTACTAAATAAGCAAATTCCACATCCCATCCTGTTGTATTTTTATAAGTAAATGCAGGGAATTGTTCCGACGCACCCGACATCGGCATTCCTGTAACAGAAGCTCCGGCAGGTTTAGTGCTATCAGCTATTAGTTCCCAACGATAATCGCCACCCGGCAAGTTTCCGGTAAATGCAAACGCAGGATTTTCAACGCTGCTGCAAATTTCAATAGTTTCGATATCGTCCACGCGAACAAGTTCGTTGTCGATAACCCAAGGAGCTACAACAATGTCAAATTCAAGACTAGCGCCTAAACATTGAGCAGTACCTTCCAAAATCGGATATAACATATAATGTCCAACAACCGGTAGCGGATTCATATTTTTAACTGTACGCCAGCCACCCATAATACTTCCTTCGTTGCTTGCATCTTTTGTTATTGTACCGCTTAATTCAGTACCAACGATATCGCCACCAATTTTTTCCCAATAGAAACCGGTTACATAACTGCTACCTGAACTAAATGTTACAATAGGCGTAGTTGCCGGATAGATTGAATCGGGACGCAAACCCCAAGGTTGTCCGTGTACGATATCAACTGTAGATAAGTTTTGTACAAGACTCGGAGTTGCTGTCGGATAAATAGTAACCAATACAACATCTGTTTGTGTATATACACAAGTTGAAGCCAAGGTAGGAATGGTCATTGTTGATACCAAGGTAAAGGCTTGTTCTACCTTTATTGCCGGATTAATTCCTTGCAAAGCTATATTCGCGGTAATCGCGGGGAAAGCTGTTACTGCCGTCGGAAGACCCGAAATTATAGCATTCATATTGAACAAATTAGACATATAAACACCGTGTTCTAATGAATAAGTAATAGAAGCATTGCCTTGTGTAGCCGGTAACGCGATAGCTGAACTTATTTCGCCATCACAAAGAGCGATACTGTCTAAAAGAGCAAGTTTCGGTGAAGGGAATACGTGAATATCTATAGTGTAAGGTATTCCATCGCAACCTGCTTCAATAGGAGTAATTTGAATAGTTATCAAAGAATCCATATCGTCGCCGGGGTTATGAAGAGGTCCTAAAGCAGGCAATACGTTTCCGGTAACAACACCGGTAGTAGTAGTTAAACCACCTGTATAGCTGGTAAGAATTTCCCAACGGAAAGAATCCAATGTGTTTGGAAGCACAAGGTCTGTTGTAAGTGTTACAGGAACAGAGTTTCCATCATTACAAACAACTTGAACATCGTTATCTGTGCTTACAATTTCCACTTCCGGTTGTACGGTAATAGCAAAAGTAGTAGAATCGGCACAACGGAAAGTTCCGTAGTTGGTTTCTACTTTAATTTGATATTTGTCGTATTTCACTAAACCTGTTGTATTAGGTTCTGTGAAAGGATCTACTATTGCCAAATTAGGGCCAGTAAGATCCCAAGTCAAAGTGATAATTTCTGTAGAGCCTGTCAATTCGGTAATAGAGAATATAACGTCTGCTACATCTGAGCCGTATTCACGACCCGCGTATAATACATCCGGACATAAGTTAATAGAATCTGCCAAAGCTGCAGGAGCTACCGGAACAATTACCGGCATAGGAATAACCGTAGCTGTAAAATCAACACGGTCATCTTCCGGAGTTTCGCAACCATCTAAAACTGCTCTTAAAGTATAAGTTCCAGATAATGGAACAAAAGGAGCCGCTCCGCTTTTCGCGTGTACAACTGTTTCGTTATAATTATAGTCGTATCCCATCATACCACCGGTTGGTGCTATTACATTAACAGGAGTGGATATGCCAAAAGCAACATCGGAAAGAGCTTTTTCAACAAATGAAAAAGTTAAATCCAATCCCTCATCGTCCACGGTAGAAGTAAAGACATATTCTACATCGCCACCGCTACAAGTAGTATCGGCAACTGGAGCAACAGCTACCATAGGAGTAGGTTTTACTACTGCTTTAAAATCAACTGTATCACTTACACAACCTTCTGCTTCCACAACAAGTTTATAGGTTTCTTTACCTTTTGCAAGAGGATTAGCTAAATGAACTTCAGGAGTATAGTTATAAGTCATTGGATTCACTGCACCCAAAACTGTTGCATCATCTGTTTCAATACCAATAATTGGATTAGTTGCTTCGTTTTGGAACCATCTAAACTCAACATCTTGTCCATCGTTTCTTGTTACATTAAAGTTGTAGCTTAATTCAACTCCGGCAGGGTCGTCACAAATACTATCTGTAACAACAGCAACAGTTACTACCGGTGTAGGCATTACAACTGCTCTGAAATCAAGCGTGTCGCTAAAACAGCCATAAACTTCAGCATAAAGCTTATAGTTTTCTACGCCTTTTTGCGTAGCGTCAAATAAGCGAACAGTTGTTGGTTTATGGTTATAAGTACTATCTGTAGGCGTTGCTGTACCGTTAGAAACACTAACAATAGGTGCTGCAGGAGGAGTGTTTCTAACATCATACCAGGTAAAAGTAGAAGCTGTTCCTGTCGGGTAGTTGGTTATATTAAAGTTATAATCCAAAGTTCCGTAAGGAGAAGTAGTCACATTACAAATGCTATCGATAACCGCAACAATTTCTAATTCCGGTTTTTCATAAACTGCAAAATCATATCCGGTTGTAGTACCGGCTATAGAATAATAGTTATTCATATTAGATGGAACACCGAAGTCCACATAATATACTCCATTTGACAATGGCAGAGCTGATGAGTTGTAAAAGCCTTCTACAACATAAGTAATTTCAAATGGCTGTGGGGTTGTTTGACCCGGCAAGAATTGCGAAGTCTCGAAGACAATACTGATGTCCGAAAAAGTATCCGGAGTACTACCTTGTTGAGTCGCGTTGAGCGTAAAGATGCCTCCAATCGGAGGATTGGTTATCCATCGTGGATTTGCCACCGATGTGTAAGTTCCCTTGATGGTTATCGTAGTCTCTGAAGACCCGACACACATGCTCGAGATTTCGGTCTGCGCGGGGTTAATGGTCAAGACCAAATCTCCCGGAGCAGGTTGTTGCGCTTGCGCTTGGAACAAAGCCCCAAGCATTAGCGTCATGAGCAAAATTAATTGTTTCATTTTTTTCATGTTCTAGTTTTTTAGTTAGAAGTAATTTGAATTTTGTTATATATATTTTTTTTAGTTTATTGTTTTCTCGCAATACCAACACATTATACAGCACTTATGTGTGAAAATTAAATCACAAATTTAACGCTTGTTTCAACGCTCCACAATAGGTAATTTTACTCAATTTTCAATTAAGTAATTTACATTGTTATTTTTTTAAGACCGACAATCTAAATAAAGGGAAGCCGCAATATTGCACATTGGCAGCTACTACAAGAGCAGCACACCATACAATAATCGCGAAAAATAGTTTTTCCCATTTTTAAAACAGTTTAATACAGGTCTTTTGTTTACACACGCTTCGTTGTTTTTCAAAACATCGCAAAACAACTATACTAGCCATAGGCGCAAAGATAAGATTATTTTTTTTATTATTTATTCTTTTCTGTTGAAAAAATCATTGAAAAAACGATAATCAACTTATTTTCAGCTAAATATTTTTTAACAATCATATTTTTTTCATATTAAGCGAGTATTAACAGTTTGTTTTTAACTCCCAAATAAATTCTGTGTCGAAAATTTTCGCAATTCGTTTTTATTTTCGACCCAAATAGCTTTGTTGATTTTTAAATGGCTGAAAAACGCTATAAAAATCGGGCGGAAAAATTTTTCTACCTTTGTAAAAAATTTTATTTATACCAATGGCTGTAAACGATTGGAAATCGCGCTTGGGCTGTTCTCTTTCACATTGAGCATTGAATACAAAAGCAGTTGAAACATTGTTTGCCTGTCCAGCTTTTTTACTTGATAATTCAATTGATAACTGCCTCAATAATTCGTTGGGAATATAATTCGGTATTTCTTTTATTTCCAACGCATTTTTGACCGCAAAAATACTCTTTTTTATGGCTTCGAACACTTATGGTTATAAATCCGAGCCAGCAAGTCATAATGATTTTATTGTTTGTTGTCCTGAAAGGACAAAATATAATAGTCGGGTAAAACCCGACGAAACAAACACCGACAATCCACAAATAAAAACCCCAACGGGGTGATATAATTTTTGTTGATTATTATCGCGTCCTTACAAGGCTTTGTTTTTTTATTTGCATATTTACATAGGGCTTTACCCTTTTCGTAGGGTTTCCACCCTACGCTATATTATATCGCCCCGTTGGGGCTGCAAAACCAAAGGGCGAAAAAATTTTGCCATTTGGTTTTTTCAATAACGGGTGGGGGTAAACCCCACCCCTACATTCTATTTCCTTAATCTCTAAAATCTCTTCTAAATTCCCCCCTAAATAAAAATAAATACGTAATTTTGCTTTCTGTAAAAACAACTGATGGCAAGCAAGAAAAAAATAATCAACGACCCGATTCACGGTTTTATCGATATTCCAAGCGGTTTAATTTTCGAACTGTTGGAACACCCTTATGTGCAACGTTTGCGAAATATCAAACAAATGGGATTGTCGTATTTGGTTTATCCGGGCGCTTGTCATTCGCGCTTTTCGCACGCTTTGGGCGCTATGCACTTAATGCGTCAATCGTTGCTGTCGTTGCAATCGAAAGGACAAAATATTTCGGACGAAGAAATAGAAGCAGCTTCGTGCGCTATTTTGCTGCACGACATTGGTCACGGTCCTTTCAGTCATACGCTCGAAAACACGATTGTCGAAAATATCAGCCACGAAGAATTATCGTTGGCTTTTATGAAAAAATTGAACACGCAGTTCAACAATCGTCTTGCTATGGCTATTGCCATTTTCGACGGAAGTTATCCGAAAAAATTTTTACACCAACTTGTGTCGAGTCAGCTCGATGTGGACAGGCTAGATTATTTGTGTCGCGATAGTTTTTTCTCGGGCGTTGCCGAAGGAATGATTGGGTTGGAACGAATTATTAAAATGCTTGATGTAACAAACGACGAATTGATTGTTGAAGCAAAAGGAATTTATTCGATTGAAAAATTTTTAATCTCGCGGCGCTTAATGTATTGGCAAGTTTATTTACATAAAACCGTACTTTCTGCCGACCAAATTCTTCTTCAATTATTGCGCCGAGCAAAATTATTATTTGCTCGCGGCGAACAACTGTTTGCCTCGCCTGCGTTGTGTTTGTTTTTACAAAACCAATTTACTGTTGCCGATTTTGAACAAGACGATATTTTAGATGCTTTCGCGCAATTAGACGACAGCGATATCGACTGCGCGATTAAAATTTGGTGCGATTCGGACGATGCAATTCTTTCGCAACTTTGTCGAATGTTGACGGCGCGACATTTATTTAAAATCGAAATCAGCGAACAACCTTTCGACAAAACATATATCGAAGAAATTAAACAAACCGCGCTACGCAACGTTTCCGGCTTATCGGCTGACAATATCGATTATTTTGTAATTACCGATTCTATTGTAAATAAAGGTTACGACGAAGGCAACGGAAAAATTCAAATTCGTTACGGCAAAAATGAATTACGCGATATTTACGAAACCTCCGATATGCTGAGCGCACAAGCCTTTTCGGGAATTACCAAAAAATATTTTCTCTGTTATCCGAAAGCGCGTATAAACAACACATTTAATGTTTAAAAATGATATGGAATTTAATGCAAAAACCTTAGCCGAATATCTTCACGGCGATGTAGAGGGCGATCCCAATGTGGTTGCAAATACGATAGCTCGCATAGAACAAGGAAAAGCGGGCGCGCTGTGTTTTTTAGCCAATCCGAAATACGAACAATTTTTATATACCACAAAAGCGTCCATTGTTTTGGTAAATCGCAGTTTTACGTTGCAACAAGCCGTTTCAGCCACACTCATTCGAGTTGATAACGCGTACGAAAGCATTGCTTCTCTTCTCGATTTATACAACTCTATGAAAACGCTGAACAAAAAAGGGCGTTCGTGGAGAGCGCGTGTTTCGTGGCGAGCAAAATTAGGAAAAAATGTTTGGGTGGGTGCAGGAAGTTATATTTCTCGCGGAGTAAAAATCGGAAACAACACCAAAATTTTCCCACAAGTATATATCGGCGATAATGTAACTATTGGCGACAATTGCATTCTCTATCCGGGCGTAAGAATTTATCACGGCTGTATAATCGGAAATTATTGTACTGTTCACGCCAATTCGGTAATCGGCGCCGATGGTTTTGGCTTTGCTCCTACCGCCGATGGTTCTTACAAAAAGATTCCGCAAATAGGAAATGTGATTTTGGAAGACTTTGTAGAAGTTGGCGCAAACACCGCTATCGACCGTGCAACAATGGATTCAACCATTATTCGTAAAGGTGTGAAAATTGATAATTTAGTTCAAATCGCTCATAATGTCGAAGTGGGAGAAAATACGGTTATCGCGGCTTTATCAGGCGTGGCGGGCTCTACAAGAATCGGAAAGCAATGTATGTTTGGCGGACAAGTTGGCGTTGCCGGACATATTACCGTTGCCGATGGAACACGAGCAGGCGCGCAAACCGGAATAAGTTATACGGTAAAAAAAGAGAATCAAGCAATCAGCGGCTCGCCGGCAATTGGCTATACAGAATATTTCAAAGCATTTTCAATTTTCCGCAAATTGCCCGAACTGAAAAAACAGCTTGATGAATTAGTCAAAGAAAACGAAAAAAAAGAATAAGCCGATGAGCCAACCAAAAAAAACAGATATTGCCGAATTAGGCGAATTTAGGTTAATAGAGCGCGTTGCCGAAACAACTGCAAACAAACAATCGTCAACTATAAAAGGCATTGGCGACGATGCTTCCGTCATTCATTATCACGAGACAGAAACTGTTATTGCCAACAAATTATTGCTCGAAGGAATTCATTTCGATTTAATTTATACGCCGCTAAAACATTTGGGATATAAATCCGTAGTCGCGGCTATCAGCAACATTTACGCGATGAATGCCACACCGCGCCAATTAATTCTTTCCATTGGTTTATCGAAACGTTTTTTTGTGGAAGATGTCGATGAATTACACGTTGGAATTAAAGCGGCTTGCGAACATTATGCTGTCGATTTAGCAGGTTTCGACACCACGCCTTCGATGACCGGTTTAACAATTAGCATAACTGCTATTGGCGAAGCGCCGAAAGAAAAAATTGTTTATCGTTCGGGCGGACAAAAAACCGATTTGCTTTGTCTTACCGGAAATCTCGGCGCAGCTTATATGGGATTGCAATTACTCGAACGTGAAAAACGAGTGTTCAACGGAAATTCGCAAGTTCAACCAAAATTAGATGGCTACGATTATATTTTGCAACGTTATTTAAAACCCGAAGCGCGCAAAGATATTATTGATAATATGGCGCAAAGCAATATTGTTCCAACCGCTATGATTGATATTAGCAACGGCTTGGCTTCGGACACTTTGCATTTGTGTAAACAATCGAATTGCGGCGTACGAATTTATTTAGAACGATTGCCGATTTCGTCCGAAACTTTTAAAATGGCAGACGAAATATGCATTGACCCTGTAACCGCCACGCTGAATGGTGGAGACGATTATGAACTATTATTTACTGTGCCTGTTTCGATGTATGAAACAATTCGCAAAGAATTGCAAAACGTAGATATTATCGGACATTTATGCGATGTATCGGAAGGAAATTATCTTGTAACGCCCGACAATCAAGCAGTAGAATTAACTGCGCAAGGTTGGCAATAAGTTTATTTATTAAATTTAAAACCAAATTTATGCAAGCTTTTCTCAACCAATATGAACGTTATCGCGCAGCGAATCTCGATTTACGCATTGTAAAACACGTGCAAATAGAAAATTTACTTTCCGCGTTGCCCTCTTTATTTGCTGTTTCGCCAATTGGAGAATCGGTAGAAAACCGCACCATATATGGCGTTCGAGTGGGAAGCGGAAAAACGCGCGTATTACTTTGGTCGCAAATGCACGGCGATGAAAGCACCGCCACGCGCGCGCTTTTCGATATTTTTAATTTCTTCGCCGCTTCGGACGAACACAACGAATTGCGCAAACAAATTTTCGATAATCTCGAATTGCTTTTTATTCCGATGCTTAATCCCGACGGTGCTGAACGCAACCAACGAGAAAATGCTTACAACATAGATATTAACCGCGACGCGCGAAAATTTACCACACCCGAAGGACAAATTTTGCGTGACCAAACTAAAAATTTCGCACCGCATTTTTCATTTAATTTACACGACCAAGAAAGTTATTATTCGGCAGGAACAACGCCATATCCGGCAGCTATTTCGTTTTTAGCGCCTCCTCCCGACGCGCAAGAAAGCGTTACAGATAGCCGTCGCCGCGCAATGCAACTAATTGTTTTATTAAACAAACAACTTCAATTTGTTATTCCGAATTGTATCGGAAAATGGCAGGACACTTACGAACCACGCGCTTTTGGCGAATGGTCGCAAGCACAAAAAAGCGCAACTATTTTAGTTGAATCGGGCGGTTATTACAACGATACAGAACGTAATTTTATTCGTAAAATAAATTTTGCTCTATTGTTGGAATCCTTGCGCGCTATTGCTTCCAACGATTTTATAAACGAATCGATTGAATCTTATTTTTCCATTCCGTATAATCGTGAAAACGGAATGTTCGACCGACTTGCTCGCCAACAAACAATAACGACCAACGGAATTTCGTATATCACCGATATTGGTTATCGAAAAAATGAAACGGTGTTTGGCGATTTGGAAAATTACGGAAGTTTAGAAAGCAATTAGTCGCTGTGGATATTGCTCCTCATATTTCGGCGTTGGTTGCAAGTTTGCCGCATTCTCCCGGAGTTTATCGTTTTTTAAATGCCGAAGGAATCGT